>Ga0065711_1008502_pt1 | contig 12703 bp, 5 predicted proteins | sample Hoacrofraction12_FD_59098 | JGI IMG/M metagenome (GOLD analysis project Ga0065711, IMG submission 59098) | Hoatzin crop microbial communities from Cojedes, Venezuela - Epithelial fraction 12 v2 (version 2) | ecosystem: Host-associated > Birds > Digestive system > Esophagus > Crop | place...
GCCCGGGAAAAAAAAAAAAGCGGAGCTGTGGAGCCGTCAGGTGAAGCCGTGCTGGCAGCCGCGCCCGGCCCGTCGCTGGAGGCGGGTTCCCGGCCCTGCGGTTCAGCCCCAGGGGCGCTGGGCTTGGCCCGGCGTTGGTAAAAACCCGGGCGGTCTCCTGGACTCGCCGGGGCTGTGGGAGAAAGCAGCAGGGGATGGAATCTCCTTGCCTGGCGAGAAATGCTCTCTGACCTGCTGCAGAATTTAGCGTATCCTCGCTTTTCTGTCACTCCGTAACCGGTGCCTCTCAGCCAAGTGCCTGCGCTGCGTTTCCTATGTATGATTTTGTTTGAGAAACAGCGTTCCCTCATCGCTTTTTGTCTTGTCTTTCAGGGAGGGAGTTGCTTTCCGGTAATAGTAAAGGAACGTGACGCTGAATGAGAACGCACCAACAGCATCCTCGTTAGTCGGAGCCTGACTCCTTCTGCTTAATGTTGGTTTCTTTGTCATCAGGTCTGCTAAAAAATGACAGAATATAAACTTGTTGTCGTTGGAGCTGGTGGTGTAGGCAAGAGTGCCTTGACAATACAGCTAATTCAGAATCACTTTGTGGATGAATATGACCCTACAATAGAGGTAAACAATTTCATCTTGAGCTTTTTGTGAAGAGAGATTATCAGTGATAATGGTAGTTGTTTGCTTTTGGAGAGTTACCACAAAAACGTAGAACAAGGCTTTATAAGAAAACGAGCTCAAAGATAATGGTCAGCATCGGACCAGCGTTGGAGAGGAAATAGCTGTGCTGCTTGATCTGGCTGCGGAACGGCTGCAGTAAAAAATTAACAGTTTTGATCCGTTAAAGTTAATTGCCATGTTTTGTTGGACCATTTGGAGGCGTGTTTTTAGGATCTCAGCACCGAAAGTATTTGCCAAATTAGCTTGAAAATGCTTGGCAATGCTCTTCATGGCTTTCCATGCAACCTCTTAAATGTGACCTTCCTTTTTGATATCAAGAAGGTAAATTTGTAGTTCTGAAATGTATATGCCAAGCTTTCTCAGCTCCTGTCATTAGGGTCTGTTTCACATGGTGAGAAATGTGTCCTGGAATGTTACGGTGAGTGAAGCAAAAATTTGGAGCCTGATTTTAGTTTATTTTATTTTTTTAAACACACCAGTGCCTGTTTCTGTATGTAGAAAAAAATGTTACAAGGTAGCTGCTGTAGTGGATTCTTTCAAATACACGGCACAGTTCCTCGAAATCTGAAGCTGTATTTAAGCTTTAAAAGTTGCGCTATTTTAAAGGTTTTTAATGAGTAGGCAAGGAAGGTCTGTCTTTTAAATATAAGAAAAATACTAGTGTTGTCTGAAATCTCCTGTGGATCATTTGATTTAATAGCCTCAGACTGTCTGAGAAGAGAAATGATGCTGTAATTTACCCAAGATTTTTGTGTTCCCAGTACTGAAGTTCTGTAGCTCATGACTTCATTTATGTGTTTATACAATGAGGCACTTCCAAGCTCGCTTGAAGGAATCACAGGGATTTAAATCTAGGTTTAAAATGGTGACTTGGAAAATGGCTGTGTAGGCATTTTCAGGTAGACATAAGCAAAAGGAGCCAGTACCCTGGGGTGGTAGGAAGCTGCCTTACTTCAGCAGAGTACAGGCCTGAGGTAATGTCCCTGAGAGAGAGATGTGTTGGCTCGAGTTTGAGTTTACCTTAACGTGCCTGTGTGTCATCTTGTCTCTCTGTTGCATGGCCAGTTAACCTCCTGTGTGCTCGTAGAAGGTTTTGTGAATAGACATATGGAGAGAGGAAGAGTGTGTGACTTGTACTGGGAGAGCAGCTCTTTCAATTACTAAGATGTGAAATCTTAAAACAACGACAACCCAAAACATGCTTAAAAAGCCAGAAAACGTATAAAACTCATTGCGAAGAAAAAACAAAACGGGATTTTGCTCTTTCCCGCAAAAGGAACTTTGGAGGCTGCTGGTGTTTGTAATACTTGTTCATAATCACCTGGGTTTCTCTTGGGTTACAGGTGTGTGTGTATGCATTGCAAAAAGTACTATGGATATTCTGTGTTAGAAGTTCGATGGAGCTCTGAGCAACCTGGTCTAGTGGAATATGTCCCTGCTCATGGCAGGGGGGTTGGTACCAGATGATCTTTAAGGTCCCTTCCAACCCAAACCATTCTATGATTCTAAGTTGTCATATAAAGCCGGAGCTGTGTGAACAACTTAGGAACACAAAAACTTAAATGCTGGCATTCCTAAATTACTTGAGGGATTTTGAGCATCAAGAAGCTGAGTATTTTGAGGAGTACCAAATACATTTTGATATAAAATAATAAAACAAAGATACAGTTCCTTATAGAAAGAACCTAAAATCCCAGAACTGTGGCTTTTACTTAGTAGTGTGCAGGGTGACTGTAACACTGTGGTATGGTCCAGAATCTGTATGTTCTTCTGACAGAAAGAAACCTTTAACCTAATGGGTTTTTACCATCATCCACAACTTACCGCTTGCAAGATCATTACTCTTCTGCAACTCCTGCAAGCTCTTATCTGAGTACCGGTTACCATTTTTGTCTTGTAAATTCTGAGACCTTGAGGGTGGAGACTGTGTCTTCCTACTGAGGTGGGTAAATCACCTGGTGTGCGCTCACAGTGGTATAGAATAATCATGTAGGTAANCCTGTAGGGAAGAAATAATTCAGTTACAGTAAGAGTGGTCTGTGATTTGGAGTGGCAAATAGGTTGCAGAGAGTGGGCTTGTAATCGGGTCTGCACGCTTCCAGCGATCCCCGGGCGGGATGCCGTTCAGCTGAGAAGGGTTGCGTGGTTCTGCTTCCTGTATAGACGCAGTTGTGGTGGTAGGGGCGGATCAAACGACAATAGCTGCAGAGTATTTTTTGTGCTGTATGAGGAAATAAGGCTAAAGTTGTTTTAACTGGTAAATAATAACAGTTAAGATGGTCCAGTAGTGTCACTACTATTGTTTCTCACTTACTACCGTTTCCTTGATTGCCATATGGCTGTTGCCAAATACTAATTTTTTTTCCCTCGCAGATAAATAGCCAGGCTACATATTTTGGGGTCGACAGAGAAAAGAGTTCAGTGTTTGTTATCTGCAGCGGATTGCATGACTACACAGTTATTGAATAATTTTAAATCTTTCCTGTGATGAACAGAATTAAATTTAACACTTCCAAAATTCTCATGTTGCGAAGACGTGATGCAGTTGGAGAGAAAAAAATACACGTTACTTAATCACAGATGCATTTATAGTGTTAATGTTGTTGCTTTTTCAGTGGAATAGACTTAATGATTGAACAAATAACTTGTTTGGAAAATGTCGTTTCATGGCCTGCTGGAGTATTTTGTTTGCATGTATCTGACCATAGCAGGTGACGGGGGGCAGGAGGAGGAATTAAAGCGAGAGCATGTTTAGATGGCTACTTTTATTCAAATGTTTACGCTTTATATGTGTTTCAGAGTTTCATGTGTTAGCTGAAGTAGATGTCCAAGCACAGATTTATAGCTAAGTAATTTTAAGTGGTGGTTCTAACCATACGTGTGCTAACCCTGGTAAATCTGGCCTAGTACGCAGAGCGCTTGGACTAGTGCCCTCTTCTGGCCGAGGTTTGTTAAATCTTCCTTTGTGATAGCTTGTGTGATAATACAATTTTTATTTTTTACCTTTATTTTTTTGACAGCTTCACCATGTTTTTAGTGCTAAATATATGTCATCTTTTAAATGTCCTAGAGAAAGAACAGCTTTGCTAGTTGCCTGTCAGAGGTTTTTCAATTGGATTAGCAAAATCCCTCAGCTGATTTAGGAATACTGATATTTAAGTCTCTGTTCTTAAATGACCTATATGCCTGTGAAACTTCCACCAGTATTTAGTAATAGCTTAGTCTTAGTAGCTGTGATATTTTAACATTAAACCACTGGCGTAATGGATTTTTACAAAATAATAGTTACTCACTTAGGTGGGACTTGTTAAGCAGTGGGGTTTTTTTAGATAAATTCCATATGTAGCATATAGCTGAGATTTTGCAGCGTGTTTTCTTATCAGTGCTTGCGAACAGATGGGATTATTACTCCCTTAGCATAATTCATGATGATTTTTATGGCTTGTGAAAGGCTAGTAAAAGCGGGTTAAGTGATTAATGAAATTAAAACTTTTTAATATAGATTTTCTGAGTCTGTATGGGGGGAATAATTGCAAATTCATATTTGAGTCAGGTACTGCTTTGAAATTAACTTATAGTGTGCATTTTGGTTTTACTTAATAGCCTTGTACTGGATGTTTCTTCGTTGTTCCTTCCATTGCATTCATTACTGCAAGCCTGCAGTAAAGCGACTGGATTTTTATAAATTAATAAATTTATTGATTAGAAGGTCGGTTTTGTTGTTGTTGAAGGGGAGTCTAGCCATTTGGATTCTGTATTTGCATTTTGAAGCAGAAGTGCCTCAAGTACTGTGTCACCACTATGGTACTATGGCATAACTTTTTGTTACGTCCTGCATTCTGTTTTGCAGGACTTGATAATTTTTTACAGTATGGTAACACTCGAATAAACAAAATTTGATCTTGGATATGTTTACACTGGTATTCACTGTGATGGCGGTGCGTTCCCAGTAGCCTGAGCTTTTAGTGTGGTGCTTCAGTTTTCTTTCCTGTAGTGACAAATGTGATTTGTCACGCTTGATGTTTCGCGGGGGGGGACCAAAAAAGCTAAGTGTTTATTATTGCAGTAGCTTGGAAGGAAATCATAAGCTTGAATTTTTCCTCCCAGGACAGTCCTTTCCTTTCACCTCATACCCCCTTTGTAGTTAGTGGCAAAATTTTCTTTCCAGAAGTGGGCAAAACAACTATTGTCTCAAAGCATTCCTTCTTTTTGTACCTGTGCTGTGCTTTATGCTGGTGCATCTTTACTGCTGTTGCTAACATGGAGGCATGCTAAAGCCAGCAGGTCTTAAAAGTGACTTTCTTTTCTCTTATAAATGATTTTCTTTGACAATTACTTAAAGCTTTTGTTTAGAGCTCACTTGAGGGGAATTTCTCTTCCTTTGAAGTGCCAAGATGTGAAGGAATAATACAGGCTTTTCAAGAACTGTGTTTCATATTTTTAAACTAGTAGTCAAATTGCAAGAAGAGAAAATGAAAGCTTTGTAAATATGCCTGGTATAATGATAGAAGTTTTACTAGGACTTCACTGTGTGAACTGTGATAAAGGTATCATAGAACATGGGGGATCTGCTATTGAATTTAAGTGACTTGGAGAAAAGATGCATCCTCTGGGGATTTTTTTTAGTGTTTTTTTCCTTTAAGCAATGAGATAGAATTATTAACCTTATTTTAAAACACTTTGGAGCTTGTGTATTTGTCTCAGCTGTATCAATATTTAAACATGGCTTATATATTTCTAAAGTTGTCTGCTTCTCACTTGAACACTGAATTTGCACTTCTGTGAAACAAATATTTCCAAAATCATGTTGGAGGTAAACTTTTAAGGTAAACAGTCAATATTCTTTTACCTGATACTGTTAAATGTCATCCAGGCTCGAGATAAATGTGAGATTACAGAGTCTGTTTAGTTTAAGATACTGATTCCATACAATTATCTCCAGCTTGTTTTTTAGTGTGAGCAACAGGAAAGGAGAGAGCCTTTTATAAAAATACAAATAGAAAGTGCACAGGAGTAGGTGTACTGTGCCTTAAAATGGGTACAAACGAAGGAAGGTCATTCTGAAATTCATCTTGCTGTTGCCTAGAATTGCAGCTTTAATTCTTTAATTCCCTTCCCAGTAGCTTAGGTTCACTTCTGTATAGTGCTAAAAAGAACAATAGCAATATTGTGTTAATCTCTAGCAAAGGGATCTGAACACCAAGATTTTGTGTTTATACCTTTTGTTTGTTGCAAGTATTGTTTACTGAGAATAATTTATGGCACTGCTTAATGACCTGTTTTTAAAGCTTGTTGACATGGTTTTATTTTGAATATATAGCTGTTTATAGAAAATAGTTATTGGGAAAGTAATGCTTATGTTCTTATCGCTAAAGCTGTGTACTCATAGTAGAAGTCTAGAACAAAAAAGAGCTGTGATATAGGCATGAATACCTAGTTTTTTGGGACTTCGTACAGATTTTAGTCACTTGAATCAGTGACCTGAAAACTTTGAATTGATAGCATTGAAATAATTTGTTCCAACATCTCTGTGAACCAGTCCATCTGGGCTTTTATATGACTCTGTGTCTGAAGGCTTTTTATGCATTACCTTCTTTTCAGTGGCATAGATTTTTAGAGTCGTCTTACTAGTGAACTCTTTCTATTTTATTATTTTTTATGTTGTTGTGGCACAGTGCTTTCGTAAACATCCATATAATGAAGGTCAAATTTCACTTTTCAAAAAAAATTGATAAATTGAGTAAGCTTACGCAAAGTCAAAACTTTAAAATTCAGGATTGCAGGTTTCTTATGTTCTTCTATGAACAGAGACAAAGGGGAGATGCTTTTGATCTGGATCCAATTTGTACTTTTTGTCTTTTTGTGCAAAATAAGAACGCTGTCCTCTTCTCTGTGTGCACACGTGCACTGTCAGTTACTGAAGATTCAGAATGCAGATAACGTGCCCTTTCAGTGCTCTTTCCCCTCCTGGGTTACTGTATACACGTAAATACAGGATACTGTTTTCCTACTGTCACTTGCCTGTCTGTATCTCCAGAGCTATAGGTGTTCAAAATTTTACTTGTTTGTGTTTAACCAAGGTTTATGTTTTTTTCTTTCTTTAGGATTCCTACAGGAAGCAGGTAGTAATTGATGGAGAAACCTGTCTCTTGGATATTCTTGATACAGCAGGTCAAGAAGAATACAGTGCAATGAGGGACCAATATATGAGAACAGGGGAAGGCTTCCTGTGTGTATTTGCTATAAACAATACAAAGTCTTTTGAAGATATTCACCATTATAGGTGTGTATATTGAAAGATAATCAACTAACTCTTGTATCAGGTGGATGCGTTGCTTGCTCTTCCGCTAGATGATAGAGTGATCGCTTATGAAATAGCATCTAAGGGGAAATTTGCAAATTAGCAATATTGCAACTTATTTGTGCATTTGTAGGTCTGGAATTTTTGGTAATCTGAAAATCTGCTGCCTCGTTTGCAAGTTAGGCAGACAAAATACCTGAAAGCTCTTCTGGTATAAACTAATGTGACGTAGTATTCTGCTTGTTCATAGTGAATACTTATCTAAAGGTACACTCTGCCCGTTCCATAGATAAAATTGTGTGCTAAGATGGAAAAACTTACGCAGTTGAAGTTGTACAGACAATAATGTCAGTTGTTACCTTTTCTTCTGGGGGTGGAGGGGAAATACCTGTGGAGTGTTACTAGAAGAGTAACATGTGTGTGCCCTGATGCCTAAGAAGGGCAGACCTGCACAAAATCAGAGTTCTACAATGACTGCTAAAAAACAACCTGTCACTAGTTTCTTTACATTCTTTTTTTTTTAATAATTAATTAAAAAGTTTCAACTTACGCTTTCTTTGTCAGCTACACTAACATAGAAATAGAAGCAGTCTCTCATGATTACCATACTAGATTTATAACCGAGTAGCTCGCTATTATACTGAATTCTCCTTGGGTATTCTGTTAGAAGGCAACGTTAAGCTATTCATAGTTAGGCATTTATAATGCTGTCAGATTTATGTTGCTGTATGGTGGGGGAGTGTTTTGCTATCAACATTGCCCACAAACCCAACATCTGCTCCTAAGCTGAAGTTGCACATTTTTGTTACAAATAGAAGTTACAGTTCCTTATTTAAGGTGGGATACTGTGACAGTTGAAGGTAATCAAAGTCAGAGGGTGCACCTGCCCTGATGGCATAGTTTCATTTTCTCCTGTATGCCAGCAAGTCAGCTCACTTGGTTGTGTCATGTGCTGATGTGAGCAGCTAAACAGGTAGATGCCTACCTACAGGAATAGTTTACTGCTGGCTCATCTCCCTGGAGCAGCTGTGGGATCAGGGGAGTACTGTTTCAAAGAAGAGGTGCAAAACTGCTGCATAGTAACCCAGGGAGAGATCAGTATTGAGAATGTGGGTGCTTTCTTTCAGGACTGTTGCTTTTTTATATTTAAACTGAGCTAGCCCACCTTTGTATAAATTCCATTATATATAAAATGTTCTAATTGAATGTATTGGTACTGGTAACTTCAAAACAAAACAGTTAAGAGCACAGCAGGGATGACAAATTTAAAGAACACATCTATTGCTCTCACAAAAAATGTAAACTTCACTTCATTATCTAACCAGATTATTACAAATGGGTTTCCTCTGGTTATAGAGGAAGAAAGGAGAAAGGTAAGATAGATGCTGATGTAAGGGGAAGAAGGAGCATAGAGATTTTTATGTGGACTTTTTCGTTTTAAAGAGAGAGTTGCAGATTCGCGTATGAAGGCCTTCCCAGTTGATTTCAGGGAATGTTGTGAGTTGAATGCTGGAGTTTCTACTGTGCGTGTGCACACCTGTGCATGACCTCGCAGACTGAAGCTGAAGGCTTTATAAATGAGTAACTGAAAATGGTGACTAAATTAAGGAACATACTGCTAGATTATTTGGGAAGGCAAAAGTAATGAAATTAATGATTGTTATTTGAGATTCTTGACCAGTACCTCTAACTAGTGTTTCAAGATGCTTTTTAACTGGTGTTTGAAAGGACTCTCTTACCAAGTTTCTCTTTGTAGAGAACTAGACCAGTGGTCTTCAAAGTTTAAATACACCTGTCTAAATGCAGAGTTTGTAATGCTGTCTTTAATTAAAAAGAAACAGGAAAAAAAATCCCCAGCAAACAAACAAACCAAAATCGAGATGGCATGCATAGGGCTTTTGACAGTGTTTTGTCTTAGAAAATTGAGTATTACGAGTGCGGAGTATGAGAGGTAAGTAGTAAGATTTATACCAGAGCTTCTTAGCCTTGCTCTGGCATTAGCTGTTAAAAACTGAAAGAGAGAAAAAAAAGAAAACAGTGTAATGACATCAAAATCTGTAGTAGTTTGAAAAATGTCGACCTAATTTTGTTAAACAAGATTATAAACTTGATGGTGACAGAATTGGCTAGTTTATTTTTTGATGGCTTCTAATAGTGTATGCAGAGTAAATTCATGTAAAGAATGATGTTGGAATCTGTTAATTTTTGTTGTTGTTGTTTTAAAATCTACCATATAAGCTATTAATATTAATCTGTTAAATACAGCGTGTCTGGTTTTTTGTTTTTCTTTTTAGGGAACAAATAAAGAGAGTTAAAGACTCTGAAGATGTCCCAATGGTGCTAGTAGGAAACAAATGTGATTTGCCTTCCAGAACAGTAGACACAAAACAAGCTCAGGATTTAGCAAGAAGTTATGGAATTCCCTTCATTGAAACATCAGCAAAGACAAGACAGGTAAAGCTCAAAACTTACCAGATACAAATACAGAACTCCCATCTGAATTATCATAATGTTAATTATTCTAGTCATTGACAAACTGCTTGGTCATATCAATAGATATATTTCTCCAGGGTATTCTTGTGGTGTCTCTCCTTTCTGTCAACTCACTGACAACTGGTAATTGTTTATTAAGGAGTGATTTGCTTCAGTTGTGCAAACTCAAAGAATGAGACCTGGCCTGCTATTGCTCTCCACTGTCAGGTGATTGCAGCATGCCTAATGTTGTGATAGGTTTTAACAGAATAAAAAGCACTTCTGCTTAGAGGTGAAATGCTTTTTTTTCCTCAGCAAGAGCATTAAGTAGACAAAGAGCTAATTAGTTTATTCTAAGTCTTTTCATTAGTAAGAAAGGGAATTTTTGAGGCGTTGATTCAGAGTTAGTGGGACGTGCTTCGTGTGCCTTTTTGTAGCTAAGCAATTGACCGTAAGTCAGTTTTGAAATTACTGGATTAATTGCTTGTGTAAACTGATACTCTTAAGACATTAGAGCTCACTGTTGGTTCGTTGTACCACACTGGTATAGGTGAAAGAGGCAGCCGTTAGGGTCCTTTCCAGTGCTTCCCTCAAGGTTTGGTAGGACAAAGGTGCATGCAGTGGTACGTCTGTGTATTTGTGAGAAGATAAGCTATACAGATACAGATGAAACGGGTTCTGTATTTCTGTAAGAAAGCATTCTTTTCTCAAAATGCTGATTTGTGGTTGTTCTTTTAAGAGTAAAGACTTACTATCAGTACAAATTACATCAGACCTGAGTGGCCGAATAACTCTCACTCTTGGCATAATCAGAAGTGTTATGTGCAAGCTATGAATCGGGCATCAGGTATAGCAGAAGGAGGCAAATGAGAGCAGAATACTGCAATTTGAGTAACTGCCTAAAGTAACTGCTAAATAGATTCAGTGCATCATTTGGCAGAATTTCCTCATAGACAGTAGACAGTTATTTTTGGTTATAAGGAATTAATATTTTATTAGTGCAAATTTGCTACACCCACCCAAGTTTCTGACAAGTTGAAACCTGGACTAATTAGTAAAGCTTTACAGAGGAATCAAAGGAATGCTAACTTTTGGCAGTAGAGGAAGTCTCTGTAAGGTAGGATTAAAAAAACAGAACTACACAACTTTAATGACTGAGAATAAAGTAGGCCTCAAGAGTGTTCTGAAAAACATGGCATGTAAGCGGACTATAATAATTACAGTGTTCTTGTTTGGAAGGTCCTGTGTTAGTGGCTGCCATTGAGATGTTAGGATAAAAAGGCAAGAACTCTGAAATTACGGTTGAGGTTTGAAATAATCGAAGTTGGTGAGGCCTTCTACAGACAGCCGAAAGTAGCCTCGCAGTCACAGGCCCTGGAGGACTTCAACCACCCTGCCATATGCTGGAAAGACCACACAGCCAGGCACATGCAGAACACTGATGATAACTTTTTGATGCAAGCGGTGGAGAAGAGCCATGCTGCTGGACCCTGTACTAATGAACAAAGAGGGACTGGTTGAAGATGTGAAGGTTGGGGGCAGCCTCAGCTCCAGTTGAGATGGTGGAGTTCAGGATCCTGCACGGAGGAAGCAGGGCAATAAGTAGGATCAAAACCTTGGACTTGAGGAGAGTTGACTTTGGCCTCTGCAAGGACCTGCTTGGAGTCCTGTGGGTCAGGGCTCTAGAAGGTAGGGGTGTCCAAGAGTGCTGATCGCTGTTTAAGCATCACTTCTTTCATGCTGAGGATCAGTGCATCCCCCTGAGTAAGAAATCTAGCAAAGGAGGCAGGAGACCCGCATGGATGAGCAAGGAGAGGAACTCAGACCGAAGAGAAAGGTTGGTGGGATGTGGAAAGAGGGACAGGCCACTTGGGAGGAGTACAGGAATGTTGTCAGAGCATGCAGGGGTGCAACGAGGAAGGCTAAAGTCCACCTGGAACTAAATCTGGCAAAGGATGTATAAGACGACAAGAATGGCTTCTTCAAGTACATGAGCAGCAAACGGATGACTAGGGAAAAGGTGGGCCTGCTGCTGAACGAGGTGGGTGTCCTGGTGACAGAGGATACAGAGAGAGCAGAGTTAGTGAATGCCTTCTTTCCCTTGGTCTTCACTGCTAAGGCCAGCCCTCGGGCATCCCAGTCCTTGGAGGTAAGAGAGGAAGCCTGGAGAAAGGATGACCTTCTCTTGATTGAGGAGGACTGTGTGAGGGATCATTTAAGCAAACTGGACACCCACAAATCCATGGGCCATGATGGAATGCACCCACGAGTGCTGAGGGAGCTGGCAGATGTCATTGCTGAGCCCTCCACACCATCTTAGAAAGGTCCTGGAGGACAGGAGAGGTGCCCAAGGACAGGAGAAGTGCCCAAGGACTGGAGGAAAGCCAGTGTCACTCCTGTCTTCAGAAAGGATCCAGGGAACTACAGGTTGGTCAGCCTCACCTCCATCCTGGGAAAGATGATGGAGCAGCTCATTCTGGATGTCATCATTAACCTTCTCTTCCTGCACTTGCTTATCAGGAGTAGTCAACATGGATTCACCAAGGGGAAATCATGCTTGACCAATCTAATAGTTTTCTATGGTGGCATGACTGGCTGGGTGTAGATGAGGGGAGAGCAGTGGATGTTGTCTACCTTGACATAAGCAAGGCTTTTGACACGGTCTCCCATAACATCCTCCTAGGGAAGTGCAGGAAGTGTGGGCTGGATGAGTGGTCAGTGAGGTGGATTGAGAACTGGCTGAATGGCAGAACTCAGAGGGTTGTCATCAGTGGCGCTGAGTCTAGTTGGAGGCCTGTAACTAGTAGTGTCCCCCAGGGGTCAGTACTTGGCGCAGTCTTGTTCAGCTTATTCATCAATGACCTGGATGAAGGGACGGAGTGTACCCTCAGCAAGTTTGCTGATGACAGAAAACTGGGAGGAGTGGTGGATACACTGACAGGCTGTGCTGCCATTCAGCGTGACCTGGACAGGCTGGAGAGTTGGGCACAGAGGAACCTGATGAGGTTCAGCAAGGGCAAGTGCAGGGTCCTGCACCTGGGGAGGAACAATCCCATGCACCAGTACAGGCTTGGTGCAGACCTGCTGGAGAGCAGCTCTGCGGAGAGGGACCTGGGTGTCCTCGTGGATGACAAGTTAACCATGAGCCAGCAGTGTGCCCTGGCTGCCAAGAAGGCCAATGGGATCCTGGGGTGCATTAGGAGGAGTGTGGCCAGCAGGTCGAGGGAGGTTCTCCTTCCCCTCTGCTCTGCCCTA
>Ga0065711_1046783_pt1 | contig 12703 bp, 9 predicted proteins | sample Hoacrofraction12_FD_59098 | JGI IMG/M metagenome (GOLD analysis project Ga0065711, IMG submission 59098) | Hoatzin crop microbial communities from Cojedes, Venezuela - Epithelial fraction 12 v2 (version 2) | ecosystem: Host-associated > Birds > Digestive system > Esophagus > Crop | place...
GCAGGGTGGGTGTCAGGAGGATGGGGCCAAACTCTTTTCAGTGGTGCCCAGCGACAGGACAAGGGGCAATGGGTACAAACTGAAGCAGAGGAAGTTCCAGCTGAACATGAGGAAGAACTTCTTCCCTCTGAGCGTGACGGAGCCCTGGCACAGGCTGCCCAGGGAGGTTGTGGAGTCTCCTTCTCTGGAGATATTCAAGACCCACCTGGATGTGGTCCTGTGCGGCCTGCTGTAGGCGACCCTGCTTCTGCAGGGGGGTTGGACTGGGTGACCCACAGAGGTCCCTTCCACCCCTGAACATTCTGTGATTCCCCACGGCCCCGGGGACCCTCTGTCCAGCAGGTCCGACTCCCTCGGCGCGCAGTCACGACAGTCACAAGGACAAAACAGTGCTTTCAAGACTGCTCACACTGAACATGCCCACCGACTCCATGCATATATTGATATTTTTTTTTTTAGCTGCTCTGTGGAAATAATCTCACTGTTCGCTTTCAGAAGCCAGCACTGCAGATCTTTGAAAGCTACTGTCAAATAATTAGAAATTTGTCATTAGGACTTGGCCTTATGCTTACTTTCACAGCACCAAGTTTCAGCCGCATGGGTTTCGATTTCCAGTGCCAATTTCCAGCAAATCAAGGTATTTCCTTGCTGGAGAACTCCTCTTGCTTGGCATTCCTGCTCCCCTTACTGCTCTGTGCCTGGATCTCCCCTCTCATAACCTCAGCTGACGGACACTCCTCACACCCGCTTGGAACCTGCCGCATTACCTGGCAACGCTGAGGTTTCGCAAAATAAAGTCAGCACGTCCTTACAGCTGACACCCCACCAAGCACTTCACCCTCCCTCTCCCCCTGCCCCCCAGAGCTCAGGGCGCTGCTGCAGCGCCGGTCGCAGCTCCGAAGCCAGCTCCAAGCCAGCAGCAGCCAGCGAGCGGCTCGTCTCGGGCGCGGGGGCCGGAGAGCACATCGCTGCGGTGGCCCCGCAGGGACAGAGGTGCCAGGCCCACGCTGGTGCTCCTGGCGGGGCAGCCACCGGGCCCCCCAAGAACCCCATCAATGGGTGCCGACACAGCACTTCCCTCTCGGAAAAGGAGACCAGGAATTCAAGCTGAGGTTTCAGATGTTCAGGTTAAAACAGGAACACTCTCTGCAATATACGCACCCATTCCAGCCCGTGCCACACCGTGGAAAGACAAGACATCTTTCTCACTGCAAAAAAACCACATTTTTCTATCTGGAAGGAACAGATTATCTACCTTACTCTGGCAGAGCAGGCAAAAAAAAGTGTCCCTGCTGCCAGAGTGTCTCGGAACAGGACCGTGGAGATGCCGAGTTTAACACTATGTAACAGGATAAACAGAGCAGGTGAGTTTGAGCGCTACGTTCCATGCCTGCAGACAAACAAAAAACCCCCACCCCAACAAAAAGGCCACACAGCCCCCAAAAGCACACCCGCCCCCAAACAAGGCACACAACACACTGCAGAAAGAAGCAGGCATCAAGCAACGCTTTCCTGCAGGACAGGGATAAGCAGACGTTGGAATCACTCAGAAGTTTGCAGTTCATTAGGAACTAGAAGTATTTGTAATGTGTTAAACCATTATTGCTTATTTTCTCTCCAAAGCTAGTCACTTTCAGGTATAAATAAATATTTTTTTCTGGTCCAGTTTTACCATGTGGAGGAAGCCAGCAGTATGAACAGAAAATAAGCACTATGCATAGGTTACAGGCTTGCTTTTTGTACAATTTTCAGCAATGTATTTTTTTCCTTTTTGCAAATATATGAGTAAACACTGTATCGATCATTTTCTATGGCAATGAACGAACAGCGCAGAAAAATAATCAGATACTGTGGCTCCTGTACAGCTACGTGGATGAGGAAACGCTGAACGACCAAAGGTCAGTACATTCTCTTAATCCTGCGCAAATTCCAATAAAAACCCACAAAAAGTTCTGCTTTCTTGAGTTTAATTGGAGCTTTATTACTCAAGCTGTGACTTCAGCCTTCACCTTCAGCAATTTGCAAAGAGGAGGCACACAAGAAAGGTTACAACACGTAATGGAAGGGAATCCCTACCGAACAGGGGGGAAGGTGGCATCGCCAAGGCAGAACGGGGAGCGCGAATTTGTTCTCAAGTCTCATGTGAAGACTCCTGGAAAAGGCTGATTACTTGAAAGATATCAAGGAAATAAATTTAGGAAGCAGAACCTGGGTTTAAGGTGAGCTGGAACCAGAAAGAGACAAACACCAATGGCAAAATGCAGATAAACCAAGCAGAGCAAATCCAGAAAGAACCCAAACAGTAACAGAGGCTGAATGAATAAATAAAGTCCCTAGGATTAAACCAGATTCATGCTGCCACTCAGCTTCTTCAACAGACATATAAAGCTGTAACTGACTGTGGCGTGGTGGCTTCAGCCTCTGCTCCCCTGAAGCCACTGTCCAACCAGGTAGAAAAATAAAGGTCTAATTCGCTGGAAATTCTTTCATTTACAAAATTAATGGAATAGGGTTTGTTTTATGCTTCCGTGTCAACTTCCGATTTATCTTCGACTCCATTCTGCTCATCTTTCATTTCTGCATCTTCAGTGTGGGTGGTTTGAAGAGTAGCAGCTGACTAAATAGAGACACAAAGAAAATATGTACCTTTGTTACACAAAGTTGCTAGCATTTGCAAACAATACCACAAACATTATTTGACTCTTATCACTAGGATACCTTGTCTCCCTGCAAGACTGAATTAAGATATTAGGACCTTCAGCAGAGAGAAAACAAAAATGTCTTTGAACTTTTTTTCACACCTCTAAGAAACCAGAACCTTTTTAAAGGAGGCTGAGAAATAATACTGGTGTTAGATGGTTATGATTCATAACATGGTGTGTACATGTTTGCCATGTAACGCTCTAAGAAAGTGTTCCCCCACAAACTGGAATTCGTTTAGGAAGCTTCTGCACAGAACTTTCATCCTGCTTCAATTTCAACGTGATTCAATTTCAGCAATTCCCGTCCAGGCTGGGGGTGGGGGCAGGGTACGAGGCACACCTTGACTCCAGATAGGAAGAAATAAATATCTTTGTTGGACAACTGGTTTCATGAAGCGTGACTCCACAACAGTCATCTGTATGTGCTTTGTAAGAGCTCAGCAGGAAGAAAATTTGATCCGACAAGGTGGCTGCTCTCAGAGCCCTCTCCTTGCTGTACCTCCCAGTCCACATAGAAAGGTGTGGAAGGCAGAGCACCACGTGGTAAGGGTCTGAGGTCAGTTTTTACAAAAGGACATTACCAGCACATCCTGACCTTGCAATAGTTTTCAAACACAGTAAAGGGAGACAGAAATGCCTCGTCCTGCTCATCTCAAAAGATACTGCAATGAAACTGCTATTCCACCTGCCAGCCTAGCACCCTGAACCATCTGGTTTATTATGAGGTTTGACGAGAACCAGACAAGAATCAAGCAAGGATGTAAGCGTGCACTGTTGGGGGGGAGGGGGGGGCGGCACTGGAGGGGAAAAAGGGGACAGAATCCTTAAACTACCATGTTACATCAACTTAGCTGCAACAGAAAACCACAGCCAAAGAGCATCCAGGCATCAAAGGTCAACTTTTCATCCTTAGAAGAGTTCTGTGAAGCACACGTGTCAAAGTCTCATCTCCACAGAATATCTGTTAGCTAGCACCTGTTTATCAGGTGATAAAACATCCTGACCTTTAAAAATTCACAATTTACATATGTGAACTACTCAAAATCTTGAAAAGAACTAGTGATGCAAGGTGGCTGTCAAACTTCAACAGCCTGTAAGATACGATGTCAGGAATTTCAGACCTATAGTCCAAGCTGCCTTCGTAGCAACCAGAAGACATTTGGTAAACAAACCCTCTCCTCCAGAATTCTTCAGTTTCTCCATAACCACTAACAGAGAAACTGTTGGAACTAGAGTGAAACAACATGATAAATGAATTAACAGGAAAGAATGTTTTCTTGCAAGAGAAGTCCCCAAGACTGACCTGGGGAGTAAGCATCCTTTGTTTGCAGTTCCATGTTCCAGCAATGCCTTTTCATATAAAACCACACCAATCTGAAGCAGGCCAGATGGCTCCGAGAAAAAACAATGTGTACACATGCACATTCCCAAGACCACCTAACTATTGAAAAGAATGAACCGGGCCAACAGCACCCTTGGCCTGCATCAGGAATAGTGCAGCCAGCAGGACTAGGGAGGCGACTGTCCCTTTGCATCCAGCACCACTGAGGCCGCACCTCGAACACTGTGTTCCATTTTGGGCCCCCTCCGTACAAGACACTGATGGGCCGGAGAGCTTCCAAAGAGCAACGAAGCTGGTGAAGGGTCTAGAACACAAGCGGCTGAGCGAGCTGGGATTGTGTAGTCTGCAGAAAAGGAGGCTGAGGGGAGTCCTCACCGCTCTCTACAACTACCCGAAACGGGGCTGTAGCGAGGTGGGTGGCAACCTCTTCTGCCAAGTAGCAGTAGATGAGAGGAAACGACCTCAAGTTGTACCAGGGGAGGTTTACACTGGGTATTAGGAAAAATTTCTTCACCAAAAGGGTTATCCAGCATTGGAGCAGGCTGCCCAGGGAAGTAGTTGAGCCACCATCCGTGGAGGAATTTAAAAGATGTACAGACGTGGTTCTTAGGGACACGGTTTAGTGGTGGACTTGGCAGTGTTAGGTTGACGGTTGGACTTTATGATCTTAAGGGTCTTTTCCAACCTAAATGATTCTATGAGCTGATTCTACCTACAGTAGATGGTAAAACTGGAACCAAGTGCCATGTCTTTGCAGTATCCCAAACAGTCTGCCATGCAGAGACTGCGAGTCTGCCTTTTGCCAAGAATACAACTCCACCAACTGTCTTAGGGGCTGAGGTGTGCATTCTGAAAAGCACCAAGGCAGCCCTTTCATGCTTTTAGCAGGTAGAGCTTGTTTCAGCAATCCACTCCTGTCCGAACAGCGGATCTTGCTGTGTCCCACACCTGGTGGAGGAAGCCAGATTCCCAGCAGCTGCACTAGCTGTAAGGAACCAGCACAGCAGAGCCTGACAGCTGGAAATGAAAACCTGCAATTTCAAATGTGAAGGTGTCCAACAGTGAAATAATTCTAGTTTAGTCGCTGTATCTTTATCTTCCTGAGATTCTTCATTAAAGCCTACCAGAAATTAAGGTACTGCGTGGCTATACATGACAATTTCTAAAAGGACAAAACACTTTCTTCCAGGCTCCAACAAGCAAGGACTGTTAACATCGGGCTGCTCCAGCCAGACACGTTAACTATGTGGACAATGACATTTTCCTTGCAGAATCAGTGGGGAATATCTGCATTTATGTGTTTGTTTACACTCCTCCATGAGAAGCAGAACCAAATCCACAGAACTACTGCTACTCTTTGGAGAGAGAGAAAAAACCCAAACCACCCACAATCAAAAAGCCACAAACAGAACAGCCTGCCCAACCAACCATCCAGTTGGGGGTGACTGCCCTATGCTTACTGTATCACTACTTTAGCAGAGTGATGAAGAATGGAATACATCCCCCACTGTCTCTGGGAGATAACCTGATTTCAGATATATCTCATTTTCAGAGATTGGGGGAGGGGGAGAAAAACTGAGGTTTGTGAAGTATTTTGTATAGGAAATTGTCAGCTGACAGTCTGAGATGGCTCAGTTGTCAGCATACACACATTGGTGGACGGCAGGCCACTGGACAGACTCCCTGGCACAGTTAACTGACATAGTGGTATCTGACAATTTTTTAGATTCTCCATGCATATTCTGCGAAGGTGGACACAAAGATCTGAGAACATAACCTCACAAGGTGCAAGCTTCTGTACTCCCCAATGCTACTGAGAAAATCTGAGCTCAATATAAATCCCAGATTTGTCTTTGAAGCTATAGGTTTGCCTAGCCCTTCTGGACCATCAGATTTAAGAAAAACAAATGGAACATTTTCTTACGATATGTGATTCTCACCAGTAACTTTGGCTGTTTCTTGCCAGCTTATACACCCTTGTTATAACCAGTATTCAAATATTGCCATTGTTAACTGAACTTGTAGTCACTAAAACTCTAGTGAAAGCTTAGCAGGAAAAGCATCCATACAGTACAATCATGGATCTTTTTACAGTGAATTCTGACACTTCACAGTAAAGCTGTGACACTTGAGATGGAGAGCACCAACCGCATCTTGTTCATGTCTCCATGAGAAGCAAGATGGTGCTCAGCACCATCTGTACAACAGACATAGGGTCTCAGTAGAGGGGCCCACCCAGGCACCAGAACAGACTGTTCTTTAGAATGGTCAGTTCAAGGAGAATAAGCACTTTTTTTTAGTTCTTAAACATTAGCATGTTTGCATCTCAACTCTTCAATAGCTTTCCGATTAACACCGGTTTGTTCCAAATCAGCCGAAATAAGTAAAAGCATTCTGTGTGATGCCTGGTACTGCCAGTCGTCTTGTTCAAACAAGATGGCCTAACCATTTTGACTGCTGGCTGTTTCCACTTTTTTCCCCCAGAGGAAGCTACCTGAGTGGTCTCCCATGATGTTTATCTGTACTAAGAAGTAAGCTGACTACCTAGAACACTATTCCTTGTCTAATGTACACCACCACCTCTTTATGTCTTCTGGAGTAGCATTACTTACCTTCAAGTCTTTGTCTGCAAGCCTTTGGAACATGTTGGCATACATCTTTTTCTCTTTCTCATGCTGCTCCCGTATTTTTTGCTGGCAAGTTACCAGTTGCACTTTTGCAGCTTTGTTGCTTGGATAAAGTTGTATCACTTTTTGGAAATCTCCCCGGGCCAATTCAAAGTCATTGACAGCCAAGTGCGCTTCTCCACGCCGGAAAAGGCCTTTTTCATTGTTGCTATCCAATTCCAGTGCCTGCATTAAAAAAACAAACCAAAACCACATTCCAGAATTTTTTAAGTAATATGCACTCAGAACACCAGAGACTGCTAGAAACTGTACCTTCTGATGCAGATTTGAGGCTTGTCAGGGCTTACTAATAGAGTGAGTTGAACACAGTAGAAGTGGCTACAGAGGACTACATATAGTAGGTTATTTTATAGAGAACCAGCAAGTCTAAGATTTAGTCCTGGCTCTATTTCAGCTCTTTGAAGGACCTTTGCCAACATGGCTACCTTCACATCTCCAGTATTTCTAATTTCTAAATACTTGAACATTCTCAATGTAACCGCAAGTCAGTAAGAGATATTCAAAGGACAGTAACTATGAGAGTAACCTGTTGGGTCTTTTTATGTTATGTATTCAGTACTACCCAACTGTCAGATAATCAGAAAGGCCAAACACCACATGGCCTGGTATCCCTCAAATTGTTAAAGCAAGAGATAAACTGTCAGATTGCTTGTGCAGCTGGAGAATAAACAAACCCTTACTACCTTGTTGCAGTTCTCCAAAGCCTGGGAGTACTCCTTCAGCTTAAGATGGCACATAGCTAGATTCAGGTGGGCAGCAAGCCTCAAGCTTTTGGCTTTCGTATCCTCCTCATCGGAGAGTCCCGATTCATGCTCCAGCCATGACACAATCTTCTTATACTGTAATGCTGCCCGTTTGTACTTCCCCTCCTGTAAACAAGACACTTCAGTTATCACACAGCTCATCACAGTAACTTTTATCTCCCTCTTGCCCCTTCTGCTTACCTTGAGCAATAGATCTGAAAAGAATTAATGCAATCAGAAAATAACTTCTATCATCAAAAATATACTACTTCTGAAAGCTATTCCTGCATAGGATCAGAAAATCTTTAAGAATACCTACTGGTTCGCCAACTAAAGCTAGGGGCATAGGCCAGCACTGATACTTCACTCTCAACTCCCATCTTATATTCAACTTTTGATACAAACATTGAAGACAGGCATTTTCGAAACAGCACAAATACCGCTGTGTTACAAAGATAATGGGACAGTCTGCCTTCAGCTGGTCCAATTGTTTGAAACAGCTTCTCCACACGTCTCTACCCAAATGAATGTTGTTCATTCACAGCACTGTCGCACAGCAGGAACTTAACTGTAACCTTGCTACTATTCAATGTATGCTCCAAAGCTATCTGTAGGTACAGCAAACAGCTCTGACAGAGAGAAGTAACGCCCTGTAGTGCTAGTTCTTTGGATATTCCCACTACAACGCTTTTTTCTGTTTTCTTAAAGACACCTTCCCTTCCAGTCCTCCCTGTAAAATTCTCACAGAGAATACCAGGAACACCAATCTGAAAAGACAGAAGCTGCAATCATCATTATCAGCTCATGACATGGACTAAGAAATGCTATTATTACTTGGGGACTGTACTTTACCTTGAAGTACTGAGTGCCTCTCTCCTTCACAATGGAGCTTTGTTCCAGCTTCTCATCTGTGTTCATTTCCCAAGACTCCTTGGCCTACTCAAACAGGAACAGTTCAAGTCAATGACAAAACGTCTCAGGAAACCAAGTGGATATTCCACTTGCCACTAACAGTATGGTAGAGAGAGGTTTGACAAAGCAGAGTTTTGCACTGCCAGCGGAAACTGGGCTAGAGCAGGAGAGACACCGACGTCAAGGGACAGGGATACAGTAAGAATGAGCACAATTTCAGCCAAGAACTCCCAGCGTGTCATCATCTCTGACAACAGTGGCTTCGCTATTTCAGCTCAACATTCAAGGATTCCATTGTCCTTGTTTCAGCTGCACTCACACTTCCTCCCCCACGTCCCAATCTCTTTGGGACTTCATCTCTCATTCCTACCTTTTCAAAGCTTTTGAGTTTCACTTCATACTGTAGCTCTGCATCTGGAGGGATCTGAAATTTCTCCTTCCCAGCACTTCCAAAACCATAGCTGTAAGAATGGGGAAACAAGTTAAAAAAAAAGTTCCAAAACTACCCAGGTAGCTATATTTGCGACGTAGGAAGCTGAAGACAAAAAACCTCCATGCAAACCTGGGATGCCTATACAATATTATTACAAGACATAAAGGCTTGAAGAATTCTGGGTACTATTCTAAAATTAGTAAGCAAAAGGCAGAAGAAAGCTGGAGAAACCTGGGGTTAATTTCATTAATCTCTAGGTTACCAGATCCTACTCTTTTTCTTAAAGCTTATGTGAAGGAAAAGCAAGTTATCTATCCATCAAGGAAAAAAAAAAACAACACTTTAAAGTTATACACTTCTTGCTTTATATTCATGGTCCGAATGTTTCCTTCAGAGCACCTAATTTTAGTACTGTTCTCAGAAAAGCAAAGACAACAATAAACACAGAGATTAAAGTGAACAGCTGTACACCTAACATACTGTCTGCCAGGTGGTAAACAGTAAATGCCTATAGAAAGGTTCTGTGCTGCAACTCCAGTAAGAAGCCACGTATTAGCAGGAAACTCCTCAAGATCAGATTGCTCTGCTCTTCTTCTCCCATCAGGTTCAGTTCCAGTTTAAAAAACGTAAAATAAAAACTGAAATTAATTAAACTTTAATGGAAACAATCAGTGCAAACTCCACTTGTTTCATGTGTGTTCTCACTGTAAAGAGAATATTCTGCTTATAACCAAGACTGCTTAAAGTTACAATATTGGGCAGTCCAAGACTGCCCAAGACTGCTTATATCCAAGACCGCTTAAGGTTACAATACTGGGCAGTCGTGTCTCAGTTAGCTGTTCTTAGTCTCAGAGTTTTTGTAACGGTCCAAGGGTTGGATATAACTTTGCCTTGCATCTCACTGGAATCTTCAAAGTCTTTTCAGAAGACAGTAATTTGGGTTGGCAGGGACCTTTAAAGGTCATCTAGTCCAATTCCCTTCAGTGAGCAGGGACATCTACCACTAAAGCAGACTGCTCAGAGCCCCATCACGCCTGACCCTGGAGAATCTACCACCTCTCTGGGCAACCTGTTCCAGTGTCTCACCACCCTCACTCTAAAGAATTTCTTCCTTATATCCAGTCTAAATCTACTGTCTTTCAGTTTAAATACATTGCCCCTTGTCCTATCTCTCCATGCCCTTGTAAATAAAAAGTTCCTCTCCAGCTTTCTTGTAGGCCCCCTTTAAGTACTGGAAGGCTGCTATAAGGTCTTCTGGGAGCCTTCTCTTCTCGAGGCTCAACAACCCCAACTCCGCCAGCCTGTCCTCACAGGAGAGGTGCTCCAGCCCTCTGTTCATTTTTGTGGCACTCCTCTGGACCTGTTCCAACAGGTCCACGTCTTTCCTGTCCTGAGGGGGTCCAGAGCTGGACACAGGACTCCAGTGAACATTTTCTGCTGACAAATGATTTCTGGTACTCTTTACTAACCACATCACCTAAGGACTAGCTAGCTGGTCACATCAGGCTGCTCAGAAGGCTCGTCGGCTCTTTTCCTATTCTGAGGCGGTTCTTCGGGTATCTTTATACCCACTACTGTACAGTAAGCACTGTTTCATTAAGAGGGACCACAGAAATTAAGTTACAGAAAGCAAGAGTATTTTTTTAATATTCACTGCGACCAACACTACAGAGACTAAGGTAAATTTCTTTTGGAGCACTACTACTTCACAACAAAGTGGCAAAGCGATCTTAGCTTCATACTTCTCATACATCAAACATTTGGGGCTGATCAAGATTTTACTACAGCACTGAAAAAAATCTGAAAGGCATTATAACAAAACACTTAATTCTTGCCAGATGCTTAGTATAAGCCTTTCAAAAGTATCAAAAGATCAGAAACAGCTTACTTGGGTTTGAGATAGAACACAGATTCCTCTGATTTCTCCATTTTTTGAATTGCTTTCTCCAGACCATGAGGAAGATCATAGTTGTCACCTTCTCCGATTTCAAACCGCAATTCCCGCCTGTCAAAAACACGATCTCCACATCGGCCTTCAAGCTGGACTGGTAAACAAAACAACAGAGCAAGCCAGAGAAAAATCAGAAGACATCTAAGGGGCAGGTTGCACAGGTAATACAAAGTGCGCCAAAGCCTCCTCCTGAACAGTCTTTTCTCTTCTAACAGCTACCTATGCATGGTGGATACTGGTGGCAAACATAACTTCTACTGTTAAATGTAATAAACCCTATTTTTTTGTTCATCTGTGGGGGGTGTGAGTCCCCCCCTCAAGTGCCAGAACTACTTCCCCTCCTGCTCCTCAGCAAATGGCAATACTTTATTAGACTTATCTACCTTTTGCAATCAGATTAGCACTTTATCAGATTCGGTACTTGTGGAGAACACAGCTGCTGCTGGAAAATGTAAACCTCACTAGAAATAAGAGAATGAAAGCTTACTCAAGGTTGCTAAGTTACTTGGTAAAGGAAAGAGAAGCCATACATTCCTCTCTCTCAAGGCAAGGAGTTGTAGACTGAGAAAAAGGTTCTACCCTCCCAAATAGTAAACCCATTTACTGTTTATGTAACATACTTACTCTCTACAAGCGCACCCTCGTTGGGCTTGGAGTAGCCTTCCCCTTTTTTACGGATTCTTCGGATGATGCCACCATCTTCATCATCAGTGAGGTCCTCCCCCTTGAACTCAAAAAGTTCTATCTGTGGAGGGAAGCAAAGTCTTATATTTATTCTCATCACATCCATTCAGTAATTCACAGCATTTGTTCTCCAGAGATCTTTGAAACTGCTGCTCTTCAGGAAGCCACTATCTTGGTTAATGTCCTATAAGATATCAGATAGCCAAGGCTATGAAGATGCTGTATTCAGTAGATACTGGATGGAAACCTACTGAAGAGTTTCAGACTGTATTTGGGCCTTTAAGGCTTTTTTCACCAGCAATCTTGATCTCCCAATACTACACATTAGCTCCTTTAATTGAAAGGACTGTGAGCCTGGCTTCTGGATAAAGCTTACATGAGCCACAATGCTCAGGGACTACTGCAAAAAAAAAAGATTCTACTGGCTTTTTTAACATTAGTTTTTGGGCTTGAGGTTTTGTTTGTTATTTCTAACAAGAGCGAAAATACCTTTTGAACACATTAAGCCAGGAAGAATTTGCTCTCAGCTGCCACTTCACAGTGCTACCACACTGATCACCACCTGTCACACCCTCTTGCTCTACAGTTGGGCAGAATCAGCAGTACTGTCAGTGCATCCAAGGGCTGGGGAAGTTTGTAAGCAACCAAGGACAAAAGGAGCAGGAAAACTAAATATAAAGATGCAATCCTTATCCTGAAGTCCTGACTACACCCTTAATTCTATCTATGGTCAAATTCAGGTCAACTTTAAAGTGCTTGGAATGAAGCCCAAACCGATTCCAAACGCTTGTCCTGCAATATTAAAACAAATTCAAGACTATCTTTTCAGACTTCAGCTATTCCCCATCTGTTTCTTCATCCTCCTACTCTTGTGCCACAGGACAATAGTTTCAAAACTTCTGTGTCGTTCTCCCTTGCATGCCTGAACAGAGTTAAGTGTTCTCTTTTTATGCTTGTTACATTTTCCCCCTCTAGTCTTGCCTTGTCAGTGTACTGTGGGATCACTTCAGAAAAACATTATTTCCAGAACAATGACAAAACAACAAAACTATGATCTGGCCCACCCTTAATCTAAACTTGCTGCTGCAACAGATTGTTGAGAACTTTTAAGAGCTGGTGTTAATGTAGGAGGTAACCATCCATCTTTAATCTTCACACACCCTACCAAGTCTCTAGCACAAGCCAGTCTAAACAATATTAATTTTAGTAAGTACCTCCTATTTAAAAAAAAAAAAAAAAAAAAAAAAAA
>Ga0065711_1046784_pt1 | contig 12703 bp, 3 predicted proteins | sample Hoacrofraction12_FD_59098 | JGI IMG/M metagenome (GOLD analysis project Ga0065711, IMG submission 59098) | Hoatzin crop microbial communities from Cojedes, Venezuela - Epithelial fraction 12 v2 (version 2) | ecosystem: Host-associated > Birds > Digestive system > Esophagus > Crop | place...
CCTGGACAAGGTCCTGTGCAGCCTGCTGTAGGTGACCCTGCTTTGGCAGGGAGGTTGGACTAGATGACCCACAGAGGTCCCTTCCAACCCCTACCATTCTGTGATTCTGTGAGTGCTGGTGCCACAATGCATGCACTACACAACGTTAAAAAACTGAGTATGTGATAATGCTATGTATAAAAAACAACTTATGCTGCTATTAAAATCACCACTGATTACTGAAGAAGTGTGAGGTTCAGCTGCTTGAATTGCAACGCAGAGCTGTTAGCACAGTGGTTGCAGCTGGTTCATAATCCTTCATCAGGTCTAACCTCTGGAGAGGATAAAACCCTATTATGCAAAAATAGTTAAAAAAAAGGGGGAGAGAAGAGAGAGAGGTGTGGTTTTTCTACCCAGGTTTTGCCTTTTTCTGGACTGCAGCCTGGATCTAGTTTGCTGTTGAGTTTCAAAAACATTTTCCATTGTTTTAATATTTTGGTTTTATTCCAGATGTTCTTCCTGACAGTTTTTTGTCATGTTTTTTTCTTTTCCATAGCAAAACCCATTCAATTCTTTCCTAGAATAGTGGGTGTTTCCTCCCTTCTAGCTTTTCCTTTCTTTACAACATAACAGTCTACAACAGCTGTTGTGTATAAGAGCAAGCAAATCTCTGAGATAAGATCCCCTCCCTTCCTTTGGCAAGTAGACTTTCTGCAACCATCTCCAGTATCAGCTCTGTGTTTCCTGAATCTCAAACTTCTTGAACTCTACCTACCCAGCTATTTTGAAAACTGTTGTATATTGTCACCAGAAAGTCTGAGGAGTTTTTATTGATTGTCAATATACAGCTGGATAGTCACTTCTTATTGGTTCTCCTTCCCAAGCTGTTCCTTCAGGTGTTCAGACTGCATTCTGCAAAGAAGCCTGTAAAAGCAGCCTGTAAACAAGGAGATATCATACGGGATGCCTCTTACAGGTGGTGCTGCCAAATAAACAGAAGAGATGAGAGACAGACAGCTGTAGAGTAGGAACCAGCCAGAAGTGAGAGATAAATGTCCAAGAAATAAGAAATGAGACACATAGAATGGGATTCAGCTGCCTAAATTTAGAAGTTTTAATGACATCTGAGAGTCCTAGTGCCCTCCAAATCCACTATGTGAGGTTGGCAGATACAAGACAGGGATCAATGACAGAGCAGTGGCTTTTTAAGTAGAAGCTGGAGGCCAGGTGGGACACCTAAGGGTGCTCTAAGTGGTACAAAATCTTTATAGTCAGGTAACAGAACCATATTTCCGGGGAGATTCGTATACCCGTATTTGGGTTTCCTAATGCAGATACTCCCATGTGCTCCAGCTATCTGAGCTAACAAAGATCAGACAAGACGGCATAGACTGTAATGTTCTCTAGATACCTGCATAGATACCACTAGATACCACTGCAGTGTCTCTACTGACTGTATTGACTAGGTATCTACTGAAACAGCCAGCTCATATGCTGATGTCCACATGTTATGCCTGGATTTGAGTGTCTTAAATATGTGAATTCAATCCATTCCCTAGATGGTACAATCAGTTAAAAGACACCAAGTGGCTTAGACAAAGCAAAAACCAAACAGACAGAGGCTAAGAGATTAATTGAAGGGGATGTAGATGGTGCAACGAACTTTTCAAACCTTTTTTTCTATGAACAGGGATGAAAAATTGCTGTCAATACATCAGCAGTATTCTATCTTCTTACAACTTGAACAACTGTGCAAGGATGCTATGTGACTGCAATATGGGACTTAGCTCACAGCTAAAGAAGAAGGCACCCACACAATAGAGGCACTGGAGAAGCTGGTAAAGGTAGTCATCTGGTGAAACTCACTTGTATCCTAATTTTCATTATAAGTCTGAGCATTAATCACCACTAACACATGGCCATTTTATGAAGTACAGTGATATACCCTTTGGGAAGTCAGTATGTGGGTTCTTACTCATACTGAAAAGAAGGGGAGTGAATGTATTAGAGCTCTTACCACAAGCAAGATAAGAGACATCAGAAATATCTGGGGTTTCATCACCAGACAATGAAGCCATGAGCTAATGATGACCTCAGGCTTCTTGCCTTAAATGAGTGACTTGACTGACAAGCAGCCATCATGAGATATGCAAAACAAGAATGTGAGAAGTCTGTGACTAAAAAGAGAAATCCTATCTGGATAATTACTTGGCAAGTTCTAGTATAAAAAGCAAACATAGCCTGCCAGCAAAGTGCAGCTGAGTACAGTGGAGTTCAGGATGAGTCCAACGGATCAATTTGTGCAAAACGAAGTTCAGCATTTTCTGCAGCTTTATCAGGAGCTGAACGCGTTGTTCAGCAGTGGAACAGGGCACTTTCTGTGCATATAATTTGTGCTGACTTACGGGTTAAAATGAATGGAACCTTCCTAGCCATGAACTGCAAAAAAAATTCTGAGAAGTTGAGCTCAACATTTCTTTTCTTATTCTGACACAGATGTGCTAATGATATTTAAGAAATATCATTAATCACTTAATCTCTCTGAACCTCAAACTCTCCTTCCATAATTGGAAAAATAGGTATTTTTTTTTCAGCATAGCAACATAGGGAGGAAGAAATAAATGTGTTTCTTAAATGGTATTACAAATATCACCACCAAAGAAGAGACTTTGAATGTTTAAGAGAGAAGCTCTTTATCTGGCAGCTAGGACTACTGGAGAAGAAGTAATAAGAAAGTCTCCCCGAGTCCAACAGCAGTGAAAGGCTAGAAGCACCCAAAGAAATTTCTATGGGGATAGAGCCACACTTTATACTTCTGGGTTGTCTGAGGGCTCTGACAGAGTTCTTGCAGTCCTTTACAGAGCTTTACTCATTTCATATCTGCTAGTGATTCTGCTGATAATAATTCACTCCAGATTGTGATCACACATTGAAGAGGAAAGTGATGATAAGCCCTCCAGAAACCAAGGTGTCCCGAGAATTCTGATCTCCCAACTATGACTGGATTTTCTCATCCCAGTTTCTCTGCAAATTATTGTTTTAATAAAATTGATCAGCTTCTTGTTGGTGTTACACAAACTCCAATTTTACAGATTTTTTTTCTTTTTTTATGTATTGCTCATCATCACTCAGTTCTTATATACTTATAGTCGTGTTTTAATCGTCTGACTTTGTTTTTTACCTGCAGATATGATGCCAAGTGCTCTGAAGGACACCAAAGTCCAAGTAAGATTTGTTTCTAGAACTTATCATTGTTCTTTAGCAGTTTAAGTGAATAAAATTCTCAGGCAGTTCCAGAAAATCTTTGTTTGGCCCAGGCCACTGAATTAGAAGTAATGGCATGTGACCAAAGATTGCTATGCTGAAAACAGGGTATGAAGAAGTTATATAACAGGGAGGACCTGGGGATTTGGCTCACACGATGTCAACCCCAGATCCTGCTCAGGCAATGCTGAATGCTGATGTCCACACCTATTAAAACTGTTTACTAAACTGTCTCATTATCTATTTTGTGTCAGGATTTCTTTAGGGTGTGGTAGAATTGGACAGATGGGTTTCAAAACCTTCCTTCAGGCATGGAACAGTCAGGATTGGACAGATGGGCTCCAAGAAGTTACCTTTAGGCCTCAAACACATGGGAAGAGAAAGAGAAAGGGGGAAAAAAGCATGCACTCCCAGTTTTACAAGCAAACATAGAAGCCAGTATAAGATGTGGGAAACTTGCAGAGTCTCTAGCCCACTATCAGCTCACAGCTGAAACTAGAGCAAGAATAGGTCTCCAGAAGATGCTAGACTAGAATTCAACAGCTGCAATACCTGTTAGGCTTTTAATATCATTACCACTGGCAGATGTGCTGGAGGGGAGTTTGTGCAGAAAAAGAGTGCCTCAATGTTTTTTAATAAGTGTTTTTAGCAATGAACACATGCTCTTTCTTAAAACCAATATGAAACTGTGTTTAAACTATGAAAGAGTGTAAGTAAGAAATGGCTGAGACTCTTTTAAGTGTGTATATATATATATACTTATATATTAACCTCCCAGATTAGGCTTTCAAACCCCTTTTTCCAAAGAAAAACATAACTCAGGGAAATAAATCTTTTGGCCAGTACTGCATTAACTAACAGTCCCTTGAGATTAACAACAAACAAATATTGGAGCGGAATTCCTCAGGAGGTGATTACACAAACAAATTCTCTTTTTAAAGTTCATGAAACCAATCTTGAGAAAGGTCAAGAAGTGATCAACAATGTGATCCCTGCGTCCTAAGGATTCCTTAAGTAAATACAATGCCTGGCTTTAGGAACCTTGATATTTAAAGGGAATTATGTGAGTAATTACTTCTGTGTGGAGAAACACCGATCCTGTCCTTTGCAAATAAAGTGGAACAGTCCCAGTGACTTTGGGGACTCTGAAACCACCAGAATTAGGGGCAAGGTGGTGCCACCCTGAAGTCCTGGTGTTCATCTGTACAGAGGGGTGAGAGGAACAAATGTGCTGAATCCAGCTGTGCCAGTTTCATGCCACAGCGGGATTTCCAGGCACCCTGGGGATTGTCCATGACTCTGTTTATGTTGGGTTTAAATACTTCTGAAGAAGTGTCTTACTATGCCCAGACATCAGACATTGTCTGAACACTAAGATAGCTCCTGCCCTGAGGAATTAATGTCTCATAAAGCAAACCCACAAAAAGTAGGGAGGACTTTTACACACATCAGATAGAATCTCACCCACAATGAAATCATGAGTATTGCCATTAGTTTCAGTGGGGTGAAGATAGCAGTATTTGCTAGAAAATCAATAGGTAATTAGCTCCAGTGGGTAATCACTGTACTTCACACGGATTTCGGGTGTCCGCTTTGCAGAGCTCCAGATAGTTACGTGGCATTAGGATGGCCAGCATGTTTATAGTAACACTATACCGCCTTTCTTTCCATTTTTGCTGTCTATCAAGAGCAGAAATAAACCTCAGGCATCCAGAAAACAGGCTGTTTACTTACCCACTTTCAGTGTACCCCCCACCACCACGATACAGGCTGCACTCAGGACATTGCTGGCATTGCTGGGGAACTCAAGGGTCCCCAGGATATAGAGACCTCTCAGAGGGGGAAGAGCTGTATCCACCAGGATGGTCCGGTCTGAGAAACAAAGCAGAAAGTTGTTTAGAATGATGGGAGCCTAGCAATGCTGCTTGCCAACAAGTGTGGCCTGGAGGGGAAAAACATTAGCTTTACATGAGTTTTGTTTTATCTAGGTTGTTTTTGCTTAGAACTACTGGAGCAGGGCTTCTGTGTTTGTGCAGCACCCATGACCAGAACCCCATCTACAGCTAAGGCTCCATGGTGCGGCTGTAATCTGACAAGTAAATAATAACATTGTATTTACAATTACGTTGTTGAATGCTTAAGTCTCGTCAAGTGTCACTTGCACTATTAAGAATGCATGCGAAGGGCAGAAAGTTAGAGACATGTTAGGGTCACTAGGTGAATCTGGCTCTGTTAATGAAAGTAAATCTTGACCACCCAATGTAATGAGCCAGGACTAAGTTGAGCTGTGTCCGGACAGCACTGAAGAGAAGAAGATTGATGGAAGTGAAAAAATCCAGTGGTGTCAAACAGGCGCTGCATGGCACAGAGAGCCTGCAAGTCCCCACCTTATTAACAGCAGTGATCAAGGAGAAAAGCTGAAGCCCCACACCGCAATCCGCCTCCAATGACTCCCTGCCACTACTTTTCGCTCTCTGCAGTTTGGCTTTGCTCTCTCAGGTTTTGTGTATAAAAACCCATCACTTCCCCTCCAACCAACAGGAAATCTTTACTTATACCAACACTTCTGCAGAAAGCCAGACTTCTTCAATTCCTTATTCACAGCACTACTAGCTGTCCATGGTTTGGATGGGTGTACTCTTCGTTGGATAAAGATCTTGCCAAATGGCTGAGCACAGAGAGTAGTGGTGAATGGAGTTAAATCCAGCTGGCGGCCGGTCAGGAGTGGTGTTCCCCAGGGCTCAGTTTTGGGTCTGCTGTTGTTTAACATCTTTATCATTGATCTGGATTAAGGATCGAGTGGTCCCTCAGTAAGTTTGCAGATGACACCAAGCTGGGTGGGAGTGTCAATCTGCTTGAAGGTAGGAAGGCTCTGCAGAGAGATCTGGACAGGCTGGATGGATGGGCCGAGGCCAACTGTATGAGTTTCAGCAAGGCCAAATGCCGGGTCCTGCACTTGGGTCACAACAACCCCATGCAACGCTCCAGGCTTGGGGAGGAGTGGCTGGAAATCTGCCCGGTGGAAAAGGACCTTGGGGTGTTGGTTGACAGCTGGCTGAATAGGAGCCAGCAGTGTGCCCAGGTGGCCAAGAAGGCCAACGGCATCCTGGCTTGTACCAGCAATAGTGTGGCCAGCAGGAGTAGGGAGGGGATCACGCCCCTGTACTCGGCACTGGTGAGGCTGCAGCTCGAGTACTGTGTTCAGTTTTGGGCCCCTCACTCCAAGAAGGACATTGAGGTGCTGGAGCATGTCCAAAGAAGGGCAATGAGGCTGGGAAGGGGTCTAGAGAACAAGTCTTATGAGGAGCAACTGAAGGAACTGGGGCTCATTAGTCTGGAGAAGAGGAGACTGAGGGGGACCATATTGTTCTCTACAGCTACCTGAAAGGAGGTTGTAGTGAGGCAGGTGTTGGTCTCTTCTTCCAAGTATCTAGCAATAGGACGAGAGGCAATGGCCTCAAGTTGCATCAGGGGAGGTTTAGATTAGATATTAGGAAAAATTTCTTTCCTGAAAGACTGGTCAGGCATTGGAATAGGCTGCCCAGGGAACTGGTGGAGTCACCATCCCTGGACGTGTTAAAAAACATGTAGATGCGGCACTTCGGGATATGGTTTAGTAGGAATGGTGGTGTTGGGTTGATGGTTGGACTCGATGATGTTAGAGGTCTTTTCCAACCTATGATTCTATGATTCTATGATTCCCTGCTAATAAATTAGTTAACAGCGACCAGGGGAAACACCATTCTGTCAGATCCTTAAGGATAAAACAAGGATCATATTTTTATATTGCAGAATAGAGTGGGGAGGTGGTGACTGTCATTGACTGAGCACAATTACACTTCTGCCACCTAAAGCTGCAAGTCTATAGCCTCTGAACCTTTTAAATGCCACTTAAGCTTTCCAAGTAGGACAAGAGGAAGGATGTACATGGTGCGTCATTTACTGGTAGCCCACTGCACAGGGGGGAATTTCACCCTCAGGGCCTATCCAAGGATCTTTGATGTTACTAGGACCTTTCGGTTGATTGCACTGGAAAACAGCTCAGACCCTTAAATTGTGATTTCGTTATTGAAAAGAGTAACAGTTTTCTGGTATTTTGCATCTCTGAGCCAGTGACTGTCCCTGGAAGGAGGAAAAGCAAAGTCTTTCCTTAACAAAGGGTTCAACAAGGTGATCTAGTTATGACTTGCATAGAAATAGCTTGCAGAAAATAAGGATCTTCAGCATATGGCAGTTTCTGCCTATAACCGCTAGCAACTGCTTTGGATGGATACAGAAAAGAGTATGCAGTAGGCAGCACAGAGAAAGTGTTTCCCCAGAAACATAGGTTTTAAGAATTCTTAACTTTTGTACTAAATGGCTTGAGTCAGCCAATTCTTCCAAATCCTGTTTGCAGGAAATGTAATCAAAAAACTACACAAAGTACACTCTGGGGTGGACTGAAGAAAGATGAGCAGACTGCCTTAATACGAGTATTTCATAGTTTTTGACTCTTTGGTTTTGCAGTCCTGAAGTTTCAAAACTTCAAGGGAAAAGAAACTTCTGCACGGTCTGGGATCCTCGGTCTGCTTGCAGATTTGGTTATCTCTTTTACATACATGTGCTACTCTATCCCTGTAACTCAGTCTTCTCACATCTTCTTTTCCCATTTTTTACTCTTCTTTCTCTCTGAACATCAGCAAGGGACACCCTGAAAGCCCAGGACCTCTGTTCTCAAGGACTACGCCAAGTACTGCAGGAACTGTTTGTTACTCTGAACGCCTCACCTCAAAATAAATTCCCTGCATCATTGGGCTGAAGCAACTTTCAAGCATGCAAAATTTTTGCAGCATTCGGATGTAATAAGTCTGTACAGAGCAAGTGCAATCTTTTTTTCCCCTAAATCTCACACTGTTTCTATTTGACACTTATTTACAGGCATGAAGAAACTCCTGTCTATAATCTCTTTACAGGACAGGTATAGTCCTACGCCCTGCAGAGCTGAGAAGTGAAGGCACAGTATGTGAGGATACAAAACAGAGAGAAGAGGATAAGGGGAAGATGTAGTTAAAATGATATCTCTCAGACAGAAGGGGAATCTAGTTTGTGAAATCACAGCTCAAGAATGTGGTAAAAAGCTGCAGTTGACAAAGGCCATAAGTATATTCATCAAACACAGACTGAAACATTTTTACAAGGAAAAGAAGAAGTGCTCCTAGGCATACCATTTATATGTCAAGTTTCTGTCTAGAATAGATATTTCTGCTGAGTTGCACATCTTTCTAAAAAAGGTTTTATAAAGGAAATGCTGACTGCTTTGTAACTGTAGCATCCTGCACATGAGCCTTGAAACAGAGGAGCGAGAAATTTCCCCAGTCAGAGAAATCTCTGCAAACCTACAGTTTCCTCAGTTTAAAAGAACAACACTCTGGGGTGTGATGCTTGGAGTGTGAAGTCCTCAGAGGGTGAAATGTTGCTCTGTAGAAACAACAGAATGCTCCTTTGAGGAAAAAATGTCCTTCTGCACTGGAGGAGAAAAGCAAACAATTTCAAAGGAGACTTCCTTACATGATCCTTGCAGAATGCACTCATTTATGTAATAGAGGAAGATGATAATTAAGGGGTTAAAATCATAACTTTTAGGTCAGTGAGCTCAAGAGATTTACCTTCAGAGAAGGACAAACTGGAGCTATTTTTCTCCCATTAGACACTCATATAATAACAAGAAACCACTTCCAGCAAACCATAGTTCGAGCCTGAAAACAGGGCTACTTTTTGTTATATGTATGATTTCTTCAGACAAAAGCTCACAGGTATGCCACAGTCTTAATGTTCAGATGTACAATACTGAGAAGTCGTTAATGACTCCAGCAATGACAAAAAATGCCTTTGATCAGCTGCATCACTATATAAAACACCATAGCATGCCATTGAACGGAAATCAGGCACAACAGAAGAGCTATTATGTGAGATACAGTACTCCAGCATTCATCTCTTCAAACAGAAAAAGTTCAAAGAAAATCAAAATCAGAAAATGAATAACAGAGTGAATTTCACCACTGGGAAAAAAAAAAAGAAAAAAAGAAAAAAAGAAAAAGACGAGAGAAATTGCCAGAGGCAACATGATATCATATCAATACCCTTCAAAACAGCATTCCATTGCCTGGAATTATAACACTTTCTCCTTCCACCCAGAGCATGCTGTGTCAGGAGTATGTCACACTGAAAACCATAAACCAAAGCCCCAAAAATCCGAGGGCTTGAGAAGCTAATGTCACTGCTGGCTGCCAGAATGTCATGACTAAAATCATCCAGCTTCTTTTTCAAGGTAGTGTGACTGCTGAAGCCTGATGCATGCAAGAGGTCCTTGTCGAATGGCTGTGGCTCTGGAAGATGAACTTCCAGAGATGAAAACACAAATTGTTGCAGACTGAGCTAAAGATTTCCAGCTGGGGCTGGAAAAGACTTCTATCTGCTAGGGACCTGGACACTGAGGGAACTTGTAACGTCAACACTAAAAATCAGCTTAACATGAGAGACCCATCTCTGTTGCAAGTGAAATTCCTCCTTGTACAAAGAAGCCTATGAAATCCTGAAGTTTCACCAACACTTTCGAAACAGGGCAAAAATGGAATAACTTAGTACCCAACGCCAATCTCCAAGCCCTCCAAAAAGTGCCTGGTAAATGTGAAGCAGATACCAAGCAGTGACACAAAAACCTGTTCTTTAACATGAATATTTTGCTCATAGAGGTGTTTTCTAGCTTTTCAAACCTTCCTGAGTCTAGCCCGTGAGGCAGCCCTGTGATGTAATTTTCCTTATTTTGTTAAATAAGCAAACTGAGGCCTTCATTAGGTAAGTTTAGGCAGTGCCTTAGCTCTTCAGTGAACTCTGGGAATCTGTTTTCATTCAGAGATTTCAACACAGTGTCAGGCTCAGACCAAAGTCTTCCCCTGCACTTCTTCACACTAGAAACAAACACTAAACATCTAGTTCTTTTTTTTTTTTTTTTTTATAGGAGACTCTAAAACTGTTCTTTGGCAGCTGAAAGAACTGACCCAGTAACGCACAGCATATCAGGAGTAGGCCCATGGCTTGTCTTTCTACCTGAAAATCATGAGGGATGGCTCCCAGAAGAGAATTATAAGTAACTAGAGACAGTGGAGAGTGAGACACAGATGCATCTTGCCAGGAGTGAATAGCAAAAACTTACTTTGGTGTGTACAGCAGCACAAATATTGGGTGATTTGCAGAATATTTGTCTTCATGAGAACAAACTCTCATTTTTCTGTAGCCGCTTGGAGTCATTCTGAGTTTAGCAGGATATGCACAAGCCAGTGGAAATGGGAAGGGAAACACCCACAAAATGCCACAGTTAAATATAATTGTTAAAACTGCTGATTTTGTTTTGAATTTTGGATTCAAGCAAGGTGTTGACTTCCTTGCAACTGGAAACGCATACATGCGCTTGTGGCAGCAAAGCAAGGTGTGACAAATGAACTGAAAATTCATCTTTTCTAATTTAATTTTAGATGCCTTAATTCGAGCAACATTTCCAGTGCCCTTATCACACCAGTGGTGACTACAACTCCAGTTTAAGACCCTGCACTCTGTTGAGTCCCACTGCCAAGAAGCATTTCAACACCTCCAAGCCAGCAAGAACTAAGTGGGAGAGTAAAAAGAAAGTAGAGGGAGTATGATCAGAAAAGGCAGGCATGCAACAGAGCTGTTCTCTCTCAAAACAGACTGGGTGATAGAGACAGTTTGTGTTCATGTTTGTGTTCATGTTCTTGGGCTAAAATTGCAGCGTAATTCCAGAAAGGCACTGGAGAACAGAACAGTTTCTGGTCACCAACTGAACACACATATCCAGTCTAGTGACAGGAGCTAAAAGATTTGTATCGCTCATAGGAAAAAAACACAGAGTATGGGTCTCCACTGGTCCAAGCAGGTAGTGCATTTTCACCCGTCTTTTGCCTCTTTCCCTTTCAGCCATTAAGAATTTTGTTGTGGTTTTGCTCTTCAGTAAAGCTCCGCTGAAGCGCAGAGACAATTTTATTGTACACTGTGGAGCACCCTCCTCTAAGCAGCTGAACATGGTAATTCAGAACTGGGAACTCCCAGGATCTCATCCTGCTCAGGAAACAACTTGTGTTCTTGTTCTGGTCAACCTTAATTGTCCTGGCGCCTCAGTTCCCCATAGGCAGAGAACATTCCTGCCCATGGTAAAATACAGATCATATCTAATAGTCCAACCCTTATCCTGCTGCCTCCCAACCAGTAGGCACCAATGTGCTCGAGAGACTTCCCATACCACATCTCTCAGCACTGTGCAGACATTCCCCAGTTAAACTGGCCAGACCACCACTGCTCTAAATTCAGGAGATGTTAGTTCTGACCCCAAACACTGTGCAGTCATGCTGCACAGTGCCAGGCCTGAGGTAATGAGCTTTACCTCTCAGGAGAGCTAATTAGTTCTGGTATACCAGCATGCTGATGCAGTGGTATCGTATCCAGTCCTAGAACTAGATCAGTTGGATTGGGCTGTGGGCAACAATGTGCAATGCTTCAGGCACAGCTTAGTCATAAAGGGTCTTGTGATATGTGACAAAGGCCATGGTCAATATTTCATGTGGCAGCTTATATTAATCATTTTATCAAGATGATTACACTCACCTTTGCAGGAAGCAGAGAAGAGTTTTATTCATGGGTGAGTCTGCTGTGCACCAAAGGACCATCAGAACCTCAGCATCCACCTTCCACTCTCTTACTCTCAACAAAAGTCCAAATCCTTAGCCAAAGCTTTTTTTAATTGTTATTTCTTACTTTCTGCTTCTGTGTAGGTCGTGATATACCTCCAGTGACCACCTGAACACACTCTACATAAATAACTCAGTGTCAGTGCAGAGGCCTTAGCTGACAGTGGCACCATGTGCCTCTTCATATCTGCCTCTGACATATGGTTTTGAAGACTGAAATTATTTGGTCTTTTGACAATCATGGACTGATATTAGTAAACTGGTTACAAAGTGATACACGAGAAAAAAGTGATGACACCAAACTGGGAGGTGTGGTGGATAAACCAGAAGGCTGTGCTGCCATTCAGCGTGACCTGGACAGGCTGGAAAGTTGGGCAGAGAGGAACCTGATGAGGTTCAACAAAGGCAAATGCAGAATCCTGCACATGGGGAGGAACAACCCTATGCATCAGTACAGGCTTGGGGCGGACCTGCTGGAGAGCAGCTCTGTGGAGAGGGACCTGGCTGTCCTGGTGGACGACAGGTTAACCATGAGCCAGCAGTGTGCCCTGGCTGCCAAGAAGGCTAATGGGATTCTGGGGTGCATCAAGAGGAGTGTGGCCAGCAGGTCGAGGGAGGTTCTCCTTCCCCTCTACACTGCCCTAGTGAGGCCCCATCTGGAGTACTCTGTCCAGTTCTGGGCTCCCCACTTCAAGAAAGATGGAGAGCTACTGGAGAGAGTC
>Ga0065711_1046785_pt1 | contig 12701 bp, 8 predicted proteins | sample Hoacrofraction12_FD_59098 | JGI IMG/M metagenome (GOLD analysis project Ga0065711, IMG submission 59098) | Hoatzin crop microbial communities from Cojedes, Venezuela - Epithelial fraction 12 v2 (version 2) | ecosystem: Host-associated > Birds > Digestive system > Esophagus > Crop | place...
GTCATCTGTAGGTGTTGTATCAGGTGTTGTATCTGTCGGAACTGTAGGAGTTTTTGGTGTCTCATCGTCGTCTATTGTAGTTGTTTGATCACCCTTTGGTGTATCATCGCCCTTGTCATCCGGAGTCTTTTCGTCGTCGCCTTTCTTGTCATCGTCATCTTTCTTGCCGTCGTCATTGTCACCCTTCTTATCATCATCATCTTTTTTCTTTGTGATTGTAAGAGTTCCCTTTGATTCTGTTATCTTGTAGTTACCTTCATTTACATCATTCCATATGATTTCATAATCGTTAGATGTATCACCTTCTTCTGTTATGGAAGATGTAGCTTTGATTGTAACCTTTCCTTGGTCGGCTTCTGCAAGACCATCGATAGTAGCTGTTCCTGTTAAAGGCTCTCCGTCATATTCTTTTTCTTCTGTTGACGTTGTAACTTTTATATCTTTCTTTTCTATTGTAAGAGTACCTTTTTCAGTATTTACTGTAAACTTATCTGTTACGTCTACTCCGTCAGCATCTGTTATAACTGCTGTACCTTTAACTTCAACGACATATGTTCCTGCATTAGTTTCGCTGGCTTTTGCTGCTATACCTGTTATAGTGAATGTTTTTCCATCAATTGTGAACGTCTTTCCAATGCTTTCGGCATATGCTTTTTCTCCAAAAAGTATTCTTGATAGATAATCTTTTACATTTACATTTGCCTTTGCATTATCTACAGTATCACTATCGTTCACTTCGCCTTCAATGCTAAATCCATTAACAGTTTTAGCTGTGCCATCATATGTATATGTTTTACTATTAGCCTTAATTGTAATTGTATAAGTATTGCTATCTTCAGCTTCTTTTGGCTCTTCAACTATTTTTTCTTCGTTCTTTTGCCATATTGCATAGAGATTATTCGTATCGCTATCAACTACTATTTTTTCTCCTGCCTTGTAAAGAGCTGATGCAGCATCCTTATCTGTACTCCAGCCAAGGAATGTGTAACCATCTCTTGTAAATGTAAACTCATCATTTGCAATATCCTTTACTTCCTGTTTTGAGTTAATTACAAGATTTGAATATTTATAGCTATTTTCACTTCCGTCATTTGCATGATATGTAAGTGATGTATAACTTGTTGCTACATAGTTTGCATAAAGTACGATGCCATTTTCTGTATTGAAGTTCTTTTTATCTATAGCAATCTTGTCATGTGCATAATATCTTGTGCCGGAGCCGTCTTTATTAAGTGTCCAATATAGGAACTTGTAGCCTTCCTTCTTAAGTGCGCTTCCGCTCTTAATATCAGCTTCTGCTGATAGTGCATATTCTTTTACATCATCTACGCTTCCATCTCCGCCATTTGCATCATATGTCACTTTATATCTGGCATCGTTTATATAGTACGGATAAAGAGTTATATCTTTAGTAATTTTTGTATTGAAGTTGTATATTACAAGCTTTCCTGCGGCATTTTTTGTAGCCCATCCTATCCACTTATAGCCTTCAGGAACTGTTATTGTAGGAAGTTCACTTTCCTTTATCTGGCTATTATATGCTACTGCAATAGTTTTAGAATCTTTCGTGCCTTCAACTGTAAGGTATGCTGTAACTTTGCACTCAGGTGCCTTCCATCCTGCATATACTATTACATTATTTGCCGGCATCGCCTTGTCAAAATTGTACTCTTTTGTAAGTGCCTTATCCGTGTACCAGCCTGTAAATATATAGCCTTCCTTTACTTCATTTGGTCTATCAGGTGTGTAGTTATAGTTATCACCAAGAACAGACTGTATATTTGCTTCGTACTTGATGGATTCTACTTTGTCTTCTTTGTTGAAGTTAAAGTATGTAAAAGTGTATGACTTTCTAGTATAATATACTCTCAAACTACGATTACCGGAAATTTTTTCTCCGGCTTTGATTTGGCCACTCGCATAATTTTCTTCTTGTATGTCACTTACCCATTTTCCGCTCCACCAATCCCTATGACCATTATCAACAGTATGGTACTTTTCATAACTTGTAACCTCAAAGCCTGTGAATTTATTTGTAAATGTAAATGTCCAATCTCCGCTAGCCAATGATGCTGTTGAATCAAGAGTATAGGAACCATCAATATTTTCCTTGTAAAATTTAACTGTGTTATTTCCTTCTGTTCTTGATGCATAAAGTGTATATGTCTGTGTTCCGTTAATTGATGTATGTTTCAAGTCATCAAATATAAAGTTCGGAAGATATACTTGTCTTATACTTGTATCTGTATAACTATCCTTTTCTTCATACCAATTATATTCAGATGGCCATGTATATCCATATTTTGCAAGTGATTGTCCGTATAGACCTGTATATGTCTTTGTTTCTGCATATGATCCTCCATGTTTTGGGCCACCCATGTGCTGTATTGTAAATACTATATTCATCACATCTCTGTCATAATATACATTTATAACAGATGTGCCATCACCGCTTATTACTGTGCTTTCATCAGCACTTGCATAGTGGAAACCTGTGTAGTTTTTTCCAATATATTCTGTAAGTTTTGCAGTCTCTCCTGATGTGCCTCTCTTATCAATCATTTCTTCAAAGTCATATGTTTTTTCTGTAGCATCTACGCTATCATTTACAGACTGCTTCCATATTACTATCTTGTAAGAAGTCTGCGCTGCCGTCCACTTTGCATAAAGTGTTACATCACTTGATAGCTCGCTGCCAAATGTAAATGTACTCGTGCACTCTTCATCTGTATACCATCCTGCAAATACATAGCCTGCTTTTGTAGGTTCTGCAGGTGCAACGGATACTTTTGAAGGCTCTACGAACATTGGATCTATATTTGATCCGCCATCGCCTGTATTAAAGTATATATAGTGACCTTTCTGTATATTCGGATAAAGAGTTATATCGCTATCAGAAAGAGTTACTGATTCTACCTTTTGAGTTAATGCGCTGTCTTTATACCAGCCCTCTATTCCTTCTTCTGAGCTGAGTGCTATTGTTACGTTATCTGTTGATATTACATCTCCTGTTTTGCCTTCTCTAGTCTCTACTACTCGGCCATTATTATCCATGAAAAATACATAATATACATTTGAATATACTGCGTAGTAATTAACTGTCTTACTTTCCTGTATTCCTTCTTTTATTCCCGTATAATCTGCTACTTCGTTTCCGTTTTCATCTGCAAAGTATAGGAAATGATGTCCGTCTTTTTCCGGAACACTTACGCTCTGTACGCTTTCAGTAGTTGTGCCGCTTGTAACATCTGCCTTTAATATCTGCGTATCAATAAGCTTATCATCAGCATAAAAATTGTAAGTTACAAGGTAATAAGTATCTTTGCTCTCGGCTGCCGTATCCTGAATAACTTCCGTGTTCGATTCATCTTTACTTGTATCATCTGACTTTGCAACTACTACGTATATTGAGAAGCTACTTGCATTTGCAACTTCGATGCTGCTGCCGCTACTAGATGTTGCAACTTTTGATGCACGCGAGCCTTCGCTATCCATATGGAATACTTCAAGGCTATCTGCATCAAGATTTATATTTTCAAATCTAACCGATATAGGTACGTTTGGCTGTAAGTTCTCTGATACATCGTTTTGATAAAATGTAATATCAAAAGCTATGATGTCGCTTTCCGTAACGTCATAATCTGTAGCGTTGTCGATACTTCCTGCAACCGCGCCTGAATTTACTCTGTTTATAGCTACCTTTGTTCCTTCAGGGAATGCACCTTCAGGAACATCTATTTTTATAAGTACATTATCAACTACATTTTCCATGGTAAAAGAAGGATATGACTCTTCCTTTACTTCTTCTGTCATAGCCTCTTCTTCAAGGAGTTCTTCATCGAGAATCTCTTCTTCTATAAGTTCTTCTTCCTGCAAATCTTCTGCATCTTCGCTATCCGCATCTTCTGTGTATCCGGCATCTTCTTGAATATTTTCAGCATCTGTATCTGAAGTTTCACTTGCAGGTGTTGATTCTTCAGCTGTTTCTTCAACTGTAGTTTCAGGCTCTGATGTATTTTCGGGCTCAGAAACTTCAGGTGTGCTCTCTTGTGCTTCTTGGGATATTGCGGTATCCGCCTCGATCTCATCACTTGCAAGCGCTGTGATATATCCTGCGTGATATACTCCGCATACGATTACTACTGTCAGAATAATTGATAAAAACTTATAGAACTTATTACTCATATCGTTTACTCCTTGTTTCTTTTCTACCACCTAAAGTCCGTTTCCGGCGATAGGAAGTGTGCGATAATGGGTTCTTTTGGCTTAAAACTCACGTCCCCAACGTTATTTATAGTTATTTTTTATGTTTAGGCGTCTTTTTGTTAACGTAATTATATCATATTGTCACTCAATTGTCGAATAATTATCTTAATTTTGTTTACTTTTTACAAATATCTATTATTTTTGTGATAATATTATCGGATGCATGGTATTTTTTCTTAATGGGAATTTTTTTAAACAAGATAAAAACCTGCGATTATTCACAGGTTTTTATCTTTGTTAATGAGTTTATAAGGATTTATAGAAACGGCATATTTTATATGACCGGAATTTTTAGGGAGGGGCGGATACGCTTTTTGACGTATCCGCAAGTATTATGAAAAATGTTATATGTGGGGATAGAAATAAGTTTTTGGTGTGCTTGTTTCTATGTTTTATAGTTTAGTTTTTTTACCTTAACTCAACTTTAATAAGCTCTAAAAATTATCTAAAGAAAAATAAAATAAATGGAACAGTTGTGTTGTATAATAGCTTGTAGAACATATTCTTTTTCACAATAACAAAAGAAAGAATGGCATGATAATTAGCTTAGTAAATTATCATGTAAGATGAAAATGACTATAGAAGAAATTCTGGATAGTATTGAAGAAATTTGTAAAAGAGAGAAAGTTGAGCACTTATACTTATTTGGCTCATATGCAAAGAACACACAAACAAGTACAAGTGATATAGATATTGTTGTGAAAAATGTGCCGGATATCGATAAACTAAAAGCCTTAATCGAAGACATACCAACGCTAAAAAAATAGATATAATAGAATATGAAAATGTAAAAAACAAATTCCTAAATGAGGACATTGATAGATATGCAAAGCAAATCTATTAACCGATATAATAGCTTTTGTAGTAGTCTAGAAAATTTAATAGTTTCATGTATCTTCTGCTCCATTTTCGATTTTATAGAGTTTTTCAAGTGTCGCATCCAAAATGAAAGCATTACATGATATACCTAGTGCTCTTATCCTATCTGCTGTTCCCTTGGGGAGTCTGACCCTCATTGAGTCAAATTTACTATCATATCTTTTTGAAGCCATTTTCTGTGCTTCCGAATATTTTTTTCCGCTCATATCTGCAATTAAATCATTCTACATTGAAGCTGATGATCTGTTTCCTTTCAGTAATTTATTTAAAATCCAATCATTTACAATTATGTGCCCCATATACGCATTGAAGTCTTGCCAACACGCCGTCTTCCATATATTACAACGCATTCAAATTTGTCACTTTGATATCTTGAACGTAATGTATTAAGCTCAGTTTCTCTACAATAAAACATAATAATAACCTCTCTAGAGAGATACTTAATCGTAAATAACTTAATCGTAATTAAGTTATTTACGATTAACTTAATTATACTATGCTATATTTTTTTTCGTAAAGAGTCCACTTCTAACAGAATTTACATTACCTCTCTGACGTATCTTTCAAGATATTCTAGATTCTGAACTTTGTACATTGGTGCAAGCTCAAGAAATAAATTCTTATCCAGAGCAAAAAACTCATCTTCATCAAATCGCATGCCTTCGAACAAAAAGCCCTCAAACATGGCATAGCCATCAATATCTTTTCTTCTATAAAGAAGATCGCAAATTGCCTTCTCGGGAGTTGCCATCGTCCAGTAGTAATTTCCTCTGTAATAAGTACGCAGTCCATATGGAAATACTTCTTTTGGAATATTCTTATAGAGATATCGTCCTAAATCATTTTCAAACTCGTAGCTATATAGCCCTGAATTATTATAAAATTCAGACCATCCTGTACTTTTATCATGCATTTCCCCATATGTTGCGCAGGTGCAAACAGGTACCCATTCTGGGATTAAATTATATCTAGAAAGCGCCTTTTCAAACGAAACATAAGAGGGGCTATAAATTATTTCAGAAAAAACTTCCTTGAAGATATCATTCGATGCCGTGTATAATCCACGTTTTATCCATTTAAGCTCACCATTTTTGCGCATTGACCTAATCTTTGCACTAGGATTCTTATATTCTTTTGAAAGCTCTTCTATTAGCTGCTTTGTTGTTACCAGCATTGCCCACCTCCTGCTTTTATCTACTCTCAAATTCCATACATAAAATCATGAACTTCTCCCTCTCGCTCATTGAGCTCTGCAACATTTTCAAGTATTTTGAATTCAAGATACTCAGTTAAACTCACACTATCCGGAAGCATTTCCTTTAGTCTATTTATTTTGAAAATATCCGCTTCAAACTTTGAATTCATATTTAGTCCTTTCTACCTTTTATTAATTTTCCATAGGTACCTTATAATTTGGATTGTTTATAAAATGATCCATTACTATTTCATTTACTCTGTGCTGCAAATTGTTCATCTTCCTAGCCCATTCCAAGGGATTTTCTCTCTTCAATTCTTCTGTTATACCTTCTGCCTCCATCATCTGCGGCATGATTTTGGCTTCCAGTTCATCAGCTTCATGCTGAACAGTTAAGCAGCTCTTTTTTGCTTGACCTGTACAATACAGATAATCCCAAATATACTTATGCGCGGTTTTAAGCCAGTCTTCATAAATCATTCCATATTTAGTCAGCTCTTCTTCAGGCTCAATATTTGGAATTATATTTGGAATCAAATAATCACCGCTTTTTACATATTTTATTTCCATAAATTTTTCCCTCCAATCTTTACTTTTTATTTTTCTCTTTCCATGATTATTATATGCCCCATATATCTATATTGCAATATCAATTTTAAAATTAATCCCAAAATTTTTTAAAATTAATCTCAAAAAGCAGCATAAAAAGTAAGCTATAGGCGTATAATAGCTTTGTAACTAAGTTTTATCACATTCATAAGGGAGAAAATCATATGACAAAGAGAGAAAAAATCACACTTATTATGAACATTATTTCACTGCTACTTTCAACTTTTACACTCGGAATCATGGTAGGCAAAAGATTAGCCTTTGAAGAACCCAAAGATTAATTCATTAATAGATGTTCTCTACCGCCTATTTATTTCACAATATAGTTTTTCGTATAATAAAAACAAACATATAATAAAAAAAACACCGGATTTTTTGAGCAAAAACAACGCGACCGGTACCACTATATGTATGATTTCGAGTGCTTTTGAACACGTCGGTTCTTAACATGTGTTTTTCACATGTTTAGAACCGCTACGTGTGAAATAGAGAGAAAGCGTCACGAGAAATCATACTATATTGGTACCAGTCGCGTTGTTATCAAAATACGTGTTTTTACAATGCTACAAATTTGGCGGTTGTGTCGTCGAGCTGCTTGGTGACTTCTGTATTCTTTGCCATGGCGTCGCTGATTTCCTTGAAGCTTCCAACCATCTCCGTTGAGTTTTGAGCCGACATACCGATAGCTTCTGTGCTTTCCTGAATTGATGTTGTTATCATCTCAATACTTCTAACCATTTCAGACATGATAGAATCAAGATTTTCTGCCTTATCAGAGAACTTATCCAGCATAGTCGTCATAACATCTGCAGTTTCTTCATATTTTTCGCCGGTCTTTACAAACTCATCATAATCTGCAAGAACAGTAGTATTTATGAAATCAAGCACTTCTTGCGCATTGCTTGCAAGTGACTTTACGGCAGATGTTACTTCGTTACTGATTTCTTGGATGTTACCGGCTGTCTGTCTGGAGTTTTCGGCAAGTGAACTGATTTCCGTTGCCACAACCGCAAATCCCTTGCCGGCCTCTCCTGCTCTTGCCGCTTCGATAGATGCATTCAGAGCTAGCAGATTTGTCTGTGATGAAATATCCAAGATGACATTTGTAAGTTCATTGATTTGTCCAACTTTTTCAGAATCCTTAACAGATGCTTCCAAAACGCTTGCAAGAGATTCCATCTTTCTTCCGGTGTCATCTTTTTTCCTTGTAACCTGTTCTTTTAGTTCGTCTGCTTCTGCTTTTATATTGTTGGCTGTTTCTGTTCCATTTCTTGCTTCGTCTGTGATATCCTGGGCTGCCGCTCTTACATCTTCAACACTTTCATTGATAGTTGAAACTGTATTTGATACTGTATCCATTCCGGCTGATAACTGCTCAAGTGCCGCCGATGTATTTGTGATATTGTCATTGGCTATGCTCATCTGATTGTTAACTTCTTCAGATGATGATGTGAGGACAGTCGCACCATTTTTTACATCCTTCATAACATTTTGAAGAGTTGAAATGAAATGATTTATGCCATTTACGATATACACAAGTTCAGACTCTGTCTTTGTCTTTATTCTGGCCGTCAAATCACCCTTGCCATCTTCTATATCATTTATGATTGCATTTACTTCATTTGATATACTCTTAATCTTTCTGACAACATTGTTGTAGTTAATCATAAGGTTTGCAAGTATGAATAGAACCATTACAATAGTTCCTACAAGTGCTACCTTTTGTCCGTTTGAAAGGTTTATTTGCATAGACCGCGTCGTATCAGCCGCGCTTGTCTCTATCGCTTCGTCGATTACTTCCGTTGCATGGAAAATAGCAATTTTTTGAATCTCTGCTTTATCAAAAAGAGTCGTATATGCTACATCCGTATTGCCATTGTCACTATATTCAAGCGCGCTGTCAATCAGAGCACTCAGTCTCTGATACTGGCCTTCAATTTCTTCAAGGTCATCCAAAACCTGCTCATTTTTGCTTTCCGTAAAATAAGTCTTAAGTTCGCTTATATCACTTTCAATAGCAGTTTTGGCCGATTCTATATTTGGAAGAAGTGCTTCTTTGGTTTCCGTAGCATCTGCGGAAACATATCCGGTAGCCTGATCATAAAGCGCCATTACATCGCTTTTTAGCTGCGCTTCGGATGTTGTGAGATTCATCATGTGATCGAACATTGTAATAGAACTTGACGTTGAAGATCTCATCGTTCCTATTACTATAACCATAACAATCAAAAATGCCACAAGCATCAAAATATTCATTCCTGATACTTGAAAAAGAACTGTCTTTAAAAGTTTTGGTTTTTGTATATTTTTATTTGAATTTGAATTTACATTCTTAACATCTACGCTCATATTGATTCCTCCTTGCATGTAATGATTTTACTGATTGTAATATGCTTTGGTCACCTTCTTGACTTCTTTTACAAAGCCATCTGTATCGAGATTTCCTCTTGCATATTCGTTAAATACCGGAGCAAGGATATTTTGACCAAGCCCCTCTTTCATCTCAAGCCAGTGCCATGCGCTTGTCTTATCATTACTTACATACTGAGAAACAATACTTGCAAACGGATCGGAAGCTACATATGCACAGTCACTGAACGGACTTACAAATCCGGCTTGTTCTACCAATATTTGCTGGCCTGCATCTTCTGAACACCACTGCAAAAAATCTTTGGCAACTTCAACGTTTCCTTCTTTTACAACCGCCCACCAAGAAGGAGAGTTTGTAAGAATTGTATCTATTCCATCTTCAAAAGCATATGGCGCCATTCCAACTTCAAAGTTTCCCGCCGACGCATACATATCAGCATCATTTCCTGTGAGGATAGCTCCAATCCATGAACCTTGTGTCACGAATGCATATTTACCGCTTGCAAAATTTGCAACCTGATTATCATATGTGCCATCTACAAGCAGATTCGGATCAGAATACTGCTGTAAAAGACCTATAAACTCTGCAAAGTTTGTCAGTCTATCATCATCGAATTCTCCGCCGTTATTTAGCATATCTATATATGTTGTATCATCTCTTGATAATCCCGAATCTATGTAGTTACCAAAGATATGATTACCCGATGACCAGCCAAGATTTTCATCTTCAGCGCAGTAGCCAACGACAGCTGTTAGTCCAAGACTAGCCTTTTTTTCTTCAAGAGTTTGAAAAGCTTCTTCATAAGCACTAGGGCTCGTTAAGTCTTCCGGATTTATTCCTGCTTTTTCTAAAATATCTGCGTTGTAAGCAAGACCGATTGCTTCAGTTGCATATGGAAAACCAAGCGTTCCGTACTCATCATCAACATATGCTGCGCTAGTTCTTGATACCCACTCTTCTTCGCTCAAATCTGCAAGGAGTCCTTCCCAGTTTGCAAAGCCCGAAGATTCGCAAACTATGATATCAGGCATCTGATCTGACAAGTACAATCCCTTTAGAGTAGCCTGAACATCTGCGCCCGATACAGCATTTGTGACTGTAACCGTTACGCCCTTTTCCTGACCGTAGGTATTGGCAAGTGTTGTTATCTGCTCAGATACTTCGCTCTTACTATTAAAAAGAGTAAGTGTTTGACCGCTAAAATCTGTACTCTGCTCACTATCGCCCGTATCAGCACTTTCGGTATCCGTAGCGTCAGATGAACCTTGACATGCTGTCAGCTGTGACAACGCAAAAGTTGTAATTAGCATACATGATAGAATTTTTCTTTTCATATATATCTCTCCTTAGCAACTATATAATTATACTGATTGAAACTTTTGACTCTCAAAACTATAGACATAGTCTCAGTTCATATTTCGGATTTTCACAAAAAAACTTTACCATGTGAATTATTCTTTTTCTTGAAATTCTCAAAATGTATGTTTTGTTGCTTTTGCAACACTACGGCTTGCAGTCATAAATTATTCTATGATTGTAAAAAAGATTTTGATAACAATTTTCGTTTAACCAATATTAAAAATTTTGGAGGTAGTTTATGTCAAACTTTAGTGAAAATGATGCAAATAATGAACGTATCGAAAAAATATCATCATACATAAGAAGACTATCCGATGGTGAATCTCTTGAAGATGTAAGAGCTGACTTTGTAGAGAATTTCAGTGATGTATCCGCACTTGAAATAGCACAGGCTGAGTCCAAGATAATTGCATCGGGAACTCCCATAACAGAGGTACAAAAACTTTGCGATGTTCATTCTGCTCTTTTCCACGGAGCTACCACAAGTGAAAAAATTGCAGCAGCCCAAAAAGCCGTCATGGATGAGATGGCGCAAAAAAATCAGGAAGCCGTCTCATCTCCTACTTCCGATTTAGATAAAAAAGAAAAAACAAAAAAGCTAATTGAATCTATTCGCCACCTAAAAAGAACTACTCCACAGCCTTCCAAAACTCCTTTTGCAAAAGACCCGAATTTTGATGGAAAAAAAGCTCACAATGAAGCAAGGGATAAAAAAGAAATGCTTGTAGAAATAAAGGGACATCCCCTTAATATTCTAACTCTTGAAAACAACGCTATAAGCATGCAAGTCGACAAAATGAGAAATGCAATGTCCAAAGGAGCTCCCAGAATAGGTCTTGAAATGATGCTCGAAAAACTTTGGCAAATCGGTTATCACTATGGCAAAAAGGGTGATTTGATTTATCCTCTTTTAAAAAATAAATATGAAATATCCGGTCCATCCGACGTTATGTGGGGTGTTGACGACGAAATAAGAGATGAAATCTCTGTACTTCTCGGACGAAGAGCCAAGATTCGTTCTGATAAGGAATTTTTGAACAGACTTTCAGATGTTCTCACCAGAATATCTGAAATGGTATATAAGGAGAATAATATTCTTTTTGCCCTGTGCGCTCACAACTTCTCTGATGAAGAATGGATTAGAATGGCAAAAGATTTTGAAGGATATGAAGCATGCCTTATAGATGATATGCCAAAATGGGAAAAAGCTCAAAATACAGACATGGCGGCATACGGATATGAAAATATGTCCGAAAATACAAAGAATAACTTCATAAAAGAAGAACAATCATATGTAAAAAAAGACATTGAAAATGTAGAAAATCGAGATGATACAAATGTAAATGTAGCTATTTTAGATTCATCAGATGATAAAAAAGCTGCAAATACATCTAATTTAGAATCTTCAGGCGAGCAAAGAGATGCAAACACATCTGCTTCAAAGAAATCATACTTTGAAAATGGCGAAGTAAAACTTCCTTCAGGTCATATGACACCTGACCAAATATGTGCTCTTTTAAATGCTCTTCCTATGGAAGTGACTTTCGTTGATGCAAATGATATTAACAGATATTTCAATGAAGGATATAAATATTTCAAACGTCCAATGATGGCACTTGATAGACCTGTATATTCTTGCCATCCGCCAAAGATTGAACCAATGGTCAAACAGATTATCAAAGAGTTCAAAGAAGGAAGCAGGGATAGCGTAGAAGTATGGAATATCAAAGAAGGTCATCCCATGTATGTAAAATACATAGCAGTACGTGATAGCGATAAAAATTTCGTAGGCACTCTCGAATGCGTCATGATGATGGACTTCGCACAAGACCACTTCCAAAATATCTAATATAATTATTATTCTCAAAACGTATACGTTTTGAGAATAGACAAGTGGCAGAGAGCATCTATATATGTCTTAAAGCGACGCTTTCGCTTCGTCTCGGGCGTAATGGTACTAAAAATCCAAAATACGGATTTTAAGTACCAACGTCCTCGAAGACGCTTTGCGACATAATATAG
>Ga0065711_1046786_pt1 | contig 12701 bp, 7 predicted proteins | sample Hoacrofraction12_FD_59098 | JGI IMG/M metagenome (GOLD analysis project Ga0065711, IMG submission 59098) | Hoatzin crop microbial communities from Cojedes, Venezuela - Epithelial fraction 12 v2 (version 2) | ecosystem: Host-associated > Birds > Digestive system > Esophagus > Crop | place...
CGGCCCTGGCCCAGGCTGCCCAGAGAAGCTGTGGCTGCCCCCTCACTGGCAGTGTTCAAGACCACAAGGTTTTGAGCACCCTGGGCTGGTGGAAGGTGTTCCTGGTCATGGCAAGGGGGTTGGAACGAGGTGATCTGTGAGGTCCCTTCCAATCCAAACCATTCTATCATTTCAACACTAGTCTTGTCTACTCTCCTGTTCACGTACACTAAATGTACTGCTCATAAGTAATCAACCTAAGAATTGCAGATAGTCTGTGAAATGCCTTTTTCAGTCTGTTTTTTTCACTTTGTTTTGAATACAGCCATCCCTGCTCTATTCCAGACCTTTTGACTCAGTGTAGTGCTCTATTCATTGAGTGATTTTTTTTTTTTTGTCATAATGGAGTGCTGTTAATAATACAACCATTTATTTTTCTGACTTTATTACAATAAAAGAAAATAAATTATAGATACAAACAGTTGCACCTCGGGGACTAGTATTGGTTTATATTGAAGAAAGTAAGTAGGCTACGTAAAGGTAGATTTTTGCTGTGTAAATGACAGGCACATGCCTTATATTCATGTCTTGTCTTATTTCCAAAGTGAAAGGGTTTGGATGTGTTTAATAAAATCAAATCACTGAAGTCTTTATTTTTATTGCTATTATTTATTCTGATCTAGGTAGTCACAGTTTGTCTCTGCAAAATGCAATAGCTATAAAATATTCAATGAAGTGTTTGCTTCTTGGCAGCAGATGGCTACAAATGTGATGGATTAAGCATAGTGTTGCTGGCATCCAGAGAAGCACAAGAAATAGCTTCCTAGAATACAAAGGTGTTCTTTTAAGCGCTTGAAATCAGCTGTGTGATGGATATACCAAAAAGCCCACTACAATGGAAAGGGCGAGTTGTCCATGTGCAGCACTGCTCTCTGAGAGGCAGGATACATTGACATTCGTCGACCGAAGCAGTTTCACCTAGGTTTTTTAACTGAGCGACTCCAGTTGGTTCTGTGCCTCGCAAGCTGGGGTCTTTCCTTGTTGGAGTTAACAGCGAGTGGCTCTGCGTGGCTGTATGTATCTGCTAAGCAGATGACAGCAGCGTATGATGTCATGAGTTTGTTAACATACCAGGACAATCTTTGCTCTTTAATTCACCCTGGAATGCAGCAGGACCTTGCTATTTATGTTAGACTAGTGTAGAATTTGGATATGCAGGTCTAGAATCTTGTGTCTGGAATACAAAATCCCCTTAGAATACATGCGTGTCCTGAAGCTTTCCGCTGGATTGCGTTGTGCCTGGTGATCTCTCCTCGTGATTTCGCTTCCAAACACCTTGTTCGGTTTAATCCCTTTTTTCCTCTAAATATCCCTTCCTCCCTCCTAACTATTTTTTCCTCATGCACCATCCTGTGTTCTTGAACCAGAAGACTAGAATTTAAGGTATCTTCAGGTCTGTTAAGCCTCTAAAGATGTTGCTGGTGCTGCTAAGCGTGTTTTCCCAAAGTTTTGGTCCAGATAGCATTGAGCTTAGAGGGGAGCCCTTTGAGAAGAGTGAAATTTCCCCTCGGACATACTGGGAGCATACTTTTCCATGTGTAACAACAGTGAAGGCTGTGCAAAAAATTGTGTCATCACAGAGTAGCTTTATGGGTAAGTGAAAAACCAGGAGCCTGAGTACTCCTTAAAAAAAAAAAAAATCATGTAAAAGTCTTGAGAAAAGGGAGGTGAAATCTCCATGTGGAGAAGAAAGTAGTAATAATAGGTTCTCGGAATTGTTTCTGATGGATTTCTAGTGAGCTATCGGCTCTTCATGAACAATGAAGTGAATGGAAAAGCTTGAGGTTTCGCAGGGTGTGGAACAAACCTGTCAGTTTTGAAATGACTGTCTCATAAAATCGCAGGGTGGCACTGAGCAAAACGGGTTTATGGCAGGCAGTTGCCTCCAGAAAACGTGGCCATGAACGCTGGCACGAATAGAAGCGGCAGAAATTGTTATAGGATCTGTCTTCCTGAGAGCGGAGCGGGGGCTGTCAATAAAGGTGTCTGAATTTGGGGGTGACCCCAGCGGCGGGCAGCGAGCGCGGCGCCGTTGGCGGGGCGGCTCTGCCCTCTGCAGGCGCCGGCCCGGCTGGGGAGCTGCCGGTACGCGGCTCCCGGAGCTGGAAGCTGCAGCGGAGCGGAGGGAGAGCGGGTTGTGACGGCCGGGAGCGCAGTGCCGCGAGGTTCTACCTTCCACCCTCGCACCCCCGCTTTTCTGCTTGCCGGTTTCGCTTTGGAGTGTTTGCCTCTGTTTCGAGGTTGGGATTTTTGAGTCTTCTGGACAAAGGAGTTTTGCTGGCCTGAGCTATCGTGAGTAGCGAGTGTCCCTAGGCTGGCTTCTAAGTTCTTCGTGCCTGCTTCTGAGTCTTTCAGGTGCTGCAGTGCTCCGTGGTAAGATTTTGCTCACCTGATCTGTGGAATGCAAAGGAAAAAAGTGGACTGATAGAGAAGGAAAACACAAAAAAGGGAAAATAGAGAGTTCAGATAAGAATTTAAAACAAGGGAATAATAGAAACGAAATATGGGAATGAAGGAAAAGGGAGGGGCTAGTAGATCGCTTTTTAAAGTGAAGTTGACTGTGAACATGTCATCTCAAAAGTAGTCACTGGAACTGCAGAAAACAGCACTTCTTCCTCTACGTAAGAAATGACGCAGACCAGTTAGTGATTTTTTTGGTTGTATTTGTCATTGATATATTTAATCATATTATCACTTTTTTATTAACAGATTCATTGGAGTAAGTTTACGGAGAGTAGTATTCACATAATATTCTGCAATCAAACTACAAAAGGAGTAAAACCCAATTTAACAAGACCTTAGTCTCCACAGAAGTCCATAAAATTAGAAGCTAAAAAGCATTGGAGTCCTCTGAATTGAAGTCAGTATTGAGAGAAAGCCTCAACACTGAGTGCGTTTTGACTTGGAATAAGTGTCAGATTAGGGGAAAGTAGAAAGTAGGCAGGATTAGGATGTCTAAAACACCACTCCTGGTGAGGAAGAAAGAGTGGATCCAAATGTATCGGTTAAATCACTGCATTGCATTTTATGTGCTCATATTTGCACAGATCAGATGTGTATGCTTGATGTGGTGGAAGCTGCAGTTAGATCCATCTGTGGATAAATACCTCTGTGCCACAGCTCTGGCTATTCAGTTGAGTGTTATCACACCTGTCTAAAAATATGTTACTACTTCTCTGCAGGCTGGAGGGTATTAACTTATTATTTGCTCTCTGTGGTTGTTGCCATATAAATAAAATTTGTTTCCTAAAATGTTCATAAAAAAGAATGAAAGACAATTGCTGGTACAGCCAAAGTAAATGGATTTTCTAAATGACGTTGCTTACTCATGCTGAAAGCTCTTGTGGCATCTAAGTGCTAACAACTGATGTAAAAAGTGGTCAGTAGAAACCGATTTTGAGTGTTCAAAACATAAGTTTTATGAGTGCCAGAAACCTAGAGTTGAATAGTCTTGATCACCATGTGCTAGCACATTTAGTAACTAGTTATTTACTTTGACACAGTAAAGTGCACTCCTGTTAATGTTTTTAACCAAGAGTTGTGCCACTGCAGTTAATTAAAGCCAAGACAGAAATAGAATTTCTCTGTCCTGCTGGGCTCTTTACTGACTCTTCTTTCCAGTTCAGGCTATGAAGTTCACCAGTGACATACTTTGAAACTGGTGAGGCTGCAAAGTGGCATTCCCAAACCTTATCTCATACCTCCCCATTTCAGTTTCACACTGATTAAAGATTTCTTGGTTAAGGCAAGAAGCAGTCTGAAAGTTCATAGACACTGTGCTTGTGGGGAACGGCTTATAGAACAGAACTGTCAGGGTGGGAAACAGGGGCTAAGAAACAAGGGAAGAGAAAGGGAGTATTTACACATAAACAGCACTAAATGGACTCGAGGCTTCCACACTGAAACACAGAAGAGCTACGTGGCGTGTTCAAGGTTCCACCTCAGTCTGTGTTGGACCTTTGTTGCACCTGGCTGTTGGTACTGTGGAGTTTGGGGACCATTCTTTTATGTAAAAACTTTGTTCTGCAATCTTTTGTTCAGTTTTCACTGAAACTATAATGGGAGATTTAATGGGTGGGGACTATAGGACCAGGCCCCAAGTTATAAGTAGATTTTTTTCTTTGCAGTACAATTTTCAGAAGATCCAAATGCACTTAGGAGCCTAAGTATCACTAACTTTCAGTAGGTTTAAGAAGACACTTAGTGAATGTAGACAATTTACTCTTGTTGTTCACTGTTTGAACTGGAAATGTGTGGGCAGATTCTGTCATGTCTGAGCACATTTAGGTCAAACCTTTAATTCATCTAAGTAATTAGTGATATAATATGGAAGCATAAATTAAGCGCTGAGTTAGTCACTCTAGAACTGCTCAGATGCTTCTGGAGATCTAAGTTTGAACATGAAATCATGAAAGTTTCAGAAGGCAGATCTCGGGAGGTGAATCTGTGTACTATGAGCAAGCAGAAACATCTGCTTGCAGCCCCCAAAAGAGACGAATAGACATGCCAATGTAACTAAGGGGGATCTTGGTGAAATAGTTTCCAGTGGGACACGCAGGAGCCATCTGTGATGATGAAATACATGTTCCAAAACCATTTTACCAGCACGTTTATTTTAAACAGAAACTTGTGGATCTTATTCTCTGAGGAGAGAGGTAGTCAGTGTTAGTTTACCATTTGATCTGTGACCTTAATAGCGAGTCATGCATGGATTTTTATTAATTCTCACAGTTTACCATTTGATCTATGACCTTAATAGCGAGTCATGCATGGATTTTTATTAATTCTCACTAGTTGTCCAGCAGTTCTGGGAGCTATAGGTTTCCATCTGTGAAGACAGTAGCCTGTGTCACAATGAAAGATCACTGCAAAAGAAGCATTTCATTCCTTAACTAGTCAATTAGTATGTGATTTGAAATACCATAGTTTGTGCATGATGGTGATATTCCAGGAAAGAATTGCACCTGTTTAGTTACAATAGGGAAATTGTTAGAACATTCTTTAACAAAGTAAGGGCTTTATTAAAAGCTCTGTAACTTGCTTTCTCTTCTAATTAAAGCAGTGTTCACTCAAAGAGAAAGTATTGCCCTAGCTGAGTTGTGGGACTGATTGTAATGTTGGCATGACAAGTGTCTTTCGGCTTGCTTCACCCAACAGCTGCTGACTGGACTTGTCCAGCTGTGAAGACCCTGCCTGTGCGATGCAGCCCTGAGGTGTAGCAAGCATCTGGTGCCCTGGAGTGCTGGGGGAGACTGAACAGTAAGATTAGGTAGCCAGATGCAAGATTACCATAACTCTTCATTAGTTTCCAGTTTATCAAAAAGGCACCACTTTAACACCTGGCTTGCGGCTCAAGCTGGGGCCCTAAGTAAATACCTCTCTCTGTAAAAATGTGGGTAGCTGTTTTGGTACTGCATGCCTCCCACCCTTCTCCTGCACCTTTGGGAGCAGCTGTAATGTGGGAGGCTGGCTGATTGCTAATGTACTGCTCGGTTCCTAATCCACCTGGGACAATCACACTGTGCTGAAGAGCAGCTGCCGTTTGTGTTGCGATATCTGAAGCATTCAAAGGCTGTAGAACATTAAAGTCTCCTGAGAAGCAATAATCTTGGCCACTTGGCCACCAGTTTACCTTAGGAAAAACATGCATTACAAGGGCCTTGTTAACGCTAGAGATTTGTGTCTCTATATTTGATATGTTCTTGCTAATTTCATTCGACTTTTTGAAAGTCTCCCAGGTAAGGCCAAATGGAAAAAATATATCTGCTCTCTGGTGTAACAGCTACTCCTCCCAATGTGGTGTGGTCTACAACACCATACTGAGTTTATTCCAACTTTTAAGCAGAAATGGCTGAAGTGCTTTCCTTAAATCACAATCCTTCCCTTAAGTAGAAAGAAAACCCATTTTTAATAATAGGAAAATGGTTTGTCTTGGACTGCCTGCGTCTCTGGTCACTCTGCTGGGTGGTGCTGCTTTGTGGCATTATGGATATTATGGAAAGGATGGCAGGGTGTAGCAGGTTTGCCTTCTGAGAGTTATTAGGCTCAGTGGTGTAGCTAACAGGAATGGAGTTTACTGACTTCTCATTTGAGTATACCAGATTAAACACAAGTTTCCAGCTGCAGCACTGATCAGGTGAGTTGTGCCCAGTTCCTATCAAGGCTGTGACAGCTGCAGCATAAGGTACTGGCTCTGTGGCAGCACCTGCACTCTTGTGTGGAAAGGAAGCAGAGTCCATCGAAATATATTGCAAAAAGCAGATTCTCTCAGATGAAAGGAACTTTCGAAGATTTCCACCTGTTTTTGTCTTAGCATTGATTGATATTACTGGGATATTTTTCATGTACACACGCAACAGGTAAATGTAATAAGCACAGCATGTGAACGACAATGTAGGTTGGTGAGATGGATGGGTGCGACTTGCCTTTCTCTCTTATGAGACTTCACGTACAGTTGATACAGAGATATGTTTGATCCAGTCATTAAAGTTTAATGTTTCAAAACTTTTTTCTTCCCATCTGAGATCCTTTCTAATGTAAGATGTAACTGTACTGGAGAGCATAGTGACAGTATCTTTACTTTTTTTTCCACTCTTTGTCCCCTGTTTGCCGCTCCTCCTGTTCTTGTTGAACTTGTATTTTTGCTACTGCTACAAAAATGAAATTAATCATCATGTCTCGTTTATAGCTGCAGGGAGTAAAAAGTACATAGAAAGCAGTTTATGAAGCAGATTTCGGGTAGTGTGATAAGGCAGCTGTAGCTATTACATGACTTTGTTTCCTGTGGAATGTCCTTGTAAATGTTTCTCATCTTTTTTTAACTGTTTGTTTTGGCTTTTGCTTGTTCTAAATTTTGGTGTAAAGAATCACAGGAGCAGTTCTCTCCTGCTCCCCACATTGCAGCTGGAGAGGAATAAGGTGTTTCCTGCCTGTGCTATGCTTTGTAGCTAGATTTACTTGCAAAACACACCTAAAAACCATAACCCCCTGGTATGATTATTTAATGCTATATGGCTGACGTGTGTTTCTGCAGCTCCCAGCATACAGCCTTAACCCTTCCCCAAACGAGCGCATTTGTAATTATAGAGGGAGTAATGATTTCTTGTTTTTTTTCAATGGAGTGGAAAAGATGAGCAAATCTCAGCTTGGAAAGTACTTTTAAATCCCTGCTATCTGGAAAGCTTTCAGATTGCTTAGTACTTTTAAAATAGTGTCAGCTTGCTGTCAGGGAATGATATAGAATGGGAAATTGCTGTCTCTAGCCCTCTGCTCTCAACTATATTAGGCAAGCTTTCTGACTCAAGTTGTTATATCTGAAATATAAAGTTCATCATAGGCCTATTCTGCATCTTCTTTTTCAAAGTTAAGATTTGAAATTGTATGTATTACAATAGAGATTATAATTGCGTGTAATCCTGATTGTAGTAGAAAAATATAGCATGCATCAGGACCTTCTTGTTTGGGTCTAACTCAGATCCTTAGTGGTCATCTCGTAATAAAAGCTATCAAGTAATTACTTTACAGAGGCAGATGAGCGTCCTTGTTATCTTGGTTAGCTTTGATGCGCAGCGCTCTGTGCAGGGACAGTCCCAACTGGGTGACAAATCACTTGCAATGGTGGCTGTCTCACAGCCTGCTCAATGGCGGCAGCTGGAACTTGGGCTTTCCCTTTGAGTAGTCATTTTGTCTCTTTCTCACAACTGACAAACACATGGGGAGTTTTACTCTCCCAGAAGTTATTTTTAAGTTGTAATCTGAGTCAAAGAGTCTCTGATTTCTCCATGGTTTAATAAATGTCTATCCTGTTTGTTATTGTGGAATGTCATTAGGGCTGCGTTTGCAGTGTGATGACAGCACTAGCAGCTGTGAAGACAGGAGGTAGATTACAGACTCGTATATTGTATACATATGAGGGATATACCCAAATGTGCTCTGCAAGCTACTTCAAAGGAGTTTGGCAGAAAATTTTGAGTGAGTGTTTGTGGAAACAGAGATGCCTCTGTAACCTTTTCTATTCAGTTTGGTCCTACCTCCACTTGCTTTGGGGGTTCGTTGTGGGTCCAGTCCTGTGGCCACTGGGGTAACTGAAATATCACGCTCAGACTAGTAGGGTCTTTGGTCATCTCTCATTGTCTTATCTGTCTGGAAGAATTTTCTTTCGCTCAACTGTCAGATATGCTCACCTACTTAGCTCCATGATTTACATCACTTAAATACCTAATTCTGTGATCCATAAATCATTCTCCCCCAAAGCTTTGCTGTGCTGACTTCAGCTTATGCTGCTTCAGTGCATTTTGATAGCTGGTATTATAACCTTTAGGGTTAGCTTATTTTTCCTTTAAGGCCGAAGGCTGAAACTCAGCGGGAGCTCCTAAGTACTGATCGGTTCTTGGGAAATGCTAGTTTGCTCACATAAGTGATTTAGGCCCCAGATTAAAGCCTGCTGACATTATGAAGGCTCTGCTCATTGACTTGAATGTACTCTAGAGAAGGGGATGATGTTTGAACACGGCGACATGAAGGAAAGCCCATTGTAGGTACAGCTTTAGTATTGCTTTGTATCTTGTATACCTTTTGAACATATATTTAATCAGAAACAGTCTCTTTTGAAACTCGTAATCCTTACTTTGTAATTGAAATACATGGCTTTCCCAAAATGTACAAATTTGGTACAGCTACTTGCTGTTTATTCATGTCTGAGATTTAATGATGCTGTTGATTTGTTAAAATTCTCTAAACCATACGCACTGCTCTCTCTGTGGAAATTGACACTCTGATGCATACCATGTCTACAGTAATTTCCTAGGGAATACTGGGAATGTTTTCGTAGGCAACTGGGCTAATGAGTTTCTGTGTTCCACTCATTTTCTGCAAGTAGTGTGCTGCACTTAAGCATAGAGCTGCAGCTCTCTGTGAATATTTGTCAACCAAGATAAAATATACTACTCATTGTTTCCACTTCCACCCCTAAATATTTTAGAATCAAGCCCTGTCTGCTAAGGATATTTGTTATTCTCATATTTTTTTGAATCTAAAATGCTCAGCACATTTATTACTGGAGGCTGCAACTGAAGCGATACTCAGTGGCTTATGGAGTGTGTACAGAATATGAATTCTTCTGAGTACTGGTGTTTTATTTCAGCAGGAATTGCTACTTTATCAAAAAAAACAAAGGGAATAAAGAAAAGGTTTTGAACTTTCTGAGCAATCAATTTTATTTTGCTATCAGCAGTTATTCTTGCTCCAATTAATGATGTTAATCAGGACTATGACAAGCTACAGGAAACATTTCTGTAACAACAAATCCATTCCCCCCACCTCGCCTTACTTCCCAGCCTCCAAACCCTGCTAAGAAGTACTGCTGCTTCAGTTTTGCCAGTGTCCATTTCCGTTCTGATCAGAGGCACTTCTTGGAGCTCTTCAAGGCTTCTGATGATTTTTGGATGACCTGGGTTTTTTTACTTGGTTTACTATAAATCATACTAGTTTCCATAAAACAAGCTGTTTGATTCTGAAAATGGGATACCTTGAAAGTAGCTCAAGTGGCCCAAATAACTACTTTCTCCAGGTGTTGTCCAGTTCTGTATAGGCAGAGAAGTAATATGCACCATTTTAACTCTTGGTGGTAAATACCTTAAAACAGCTCTTGAGATCCCTCAGTATTACTTGTGAAGTCCATAAAGCAGATGGAGACTTCTGTATGCCAAAGGCTCAGGTATCTTCAGTTGATCCAGATCACAGCGGTACGTTTAAAAGTTCAGTTTTAAAATACTCGGCAATCAGTTTTAGCCTGTCAAATTACCATGAAACTGTTTTCTTTCATTATTAATGTTTACTCAAGAATGACAGATTGTAGTAAAGCTGATCAGATGGAATTCTGATAGAACAGTTATACTGGCAAAATAAATAATTTATATCAAACTGGTTGCAATTCAGTAATACTGTCTGTGGATCTTCAGTTCTGGACAATATTTAGACAGTCTTGAACATGAGAAATGGAGGAGGAGGTGTGAGGTGGGAAGGCTGCCTGTCACTGGTGCTCTCTGTGCCTAGGGGCATTTGAAGTAGGTTTGCAACACATCGGGCGCTGTCTGCACTGCACAAACCGTACTGCAGTTCTGCTGCCTTGAGGACATTCATGTCCGAGCTGTATTCTCGGCCTGTAATTACAATGTAATTACCACATGTTCAGATTACTGGAGACGCGGAAGGTCTGTAGAGCGCAGAACGCTGTCCTGGCTTTATGAACCCCATGGTCCCTACTCAATAAGCGACTACTTTGCAGCTGAAATCTCACCCGTTTTGTTCACCCACGTGATGCAGTGTTCACTTCTGAGAATCAGCCATTGGAAACAGAACCCTGGCTTGATGGTTTCGGCGTGCATTGTTTGATTTAATAAGGGGACAATTGACTGTTGTAAACATCTTTTGTTTCTCTTTGGTTGGTTTTTAACCCATCCAGGATTGTTGCAGTGACTTTTTTCTTCATGGTGCACCTTAACTGTGTTTACTGACAACATATACAATCTCTCTCTGTATGCTTGATGTGTGTGGCCATGCCTGCCAGGCACCCAAGCTGTGACAGCCTGACAGAGCTGCTCGCTTCCCTGAGGCTTGGTGGGTGTCTCTGAAATCAGAATCCAAAATTTATCAGATGTTTCTGTAGAGTGTAGCCCATTTCTTGTAATGTATTCTTAGCACAGTTTTGTTTTAATGTGGTTATAATTTTATATGATTTTCAATTTGATCTGGAGTCACACATAGATTTGCAAGTAACATAGCAGTTTTGAGATTTTTTTTTTTTTTTCTTTTTTTTTCTTAGTATCACTCTTCACTGAGTAGTTGCATGAAAATATTCAGCCTGGTAAAATTCTGGTATTTGCAGCACTTTGTAGAGTTCTTTGATGTCCAACTGTGAGGCTTTTTGTCAGCTCCTTGTGAAGAAAAATACTTTCCCAAGCTGCTTCTGAAGCAAAACCACATGCAGAAGGCATCCTCGTCATGGTCTTAGTTTATGAAGGCGGCAAGCCTACTGCAGTGCGTGCTCTATAAAGGCATTTAGAAAAAAAAGTTCTTTAAGTGAGTTCATCATAAAATGGGTGCTCGAGAAAAAAGTAGGATAAATCTTGATTTCTGTTCTACAAATGGAAACTGAAAGGGGTGAACTTGCTTGACTATATGTTGGGAATTAATGACAGAATTAGTAACTAATTAGATTTTCTAAGTACCACGGAAGCACTTCAATGACAAGATCTTCTTTCTTGCCACCTTCGTTATTTGAATATTTTCAGGTATATTTCCAAGAAATAAAATAGTTTTTGTAGTTTCAATAGAAACAGCTATTTATGTTATTAATTTTGTGGTTTGGTATGCATGTGAATGCATTGGTGGTTTGGAACTCCTGACTATGTCACAAATTTATAATGATGGCTTTAATTACAGCAAACACAAACTGCAAAATCCTATATTACTTTTTTTGTTCTGCAGTAAAAAGTCTGCAGCCCATAGATTTTATGATTTCCTGCACTCGATTATTCGTTTACAGTACAGGATATCAAAAGTAACAACTGCTAATGGGCAGTGACCCTTACGTCTACAGCTGTGTAATATTATAACATTTTCTTTTAAAAAATTCTGTGATTAAAATTGTAAGTAATTGCGTTTCTCATTCATGTCACTTTCCCACTTTTTTAATTGGGAAATAGTTTACCAGTCAGAAAGCTGAAAGTGTTTGGAAATGTGGTTTGGACAGAAGTTTTACCTGTCCTTTTAACTGCAGATATACTCACTAGGTTTCTAAAATGGTTCATACTTGTTTTCAAGTATAAGTTGCTTAAGCTCATTTACCGCTGTTTTCATAGACTGGCATAATATGTGTAGTACAGTATAAACATTTTTATTTAGGTCTGAACCTGTTTTTCCATAGTTCATGTGACCGTTAATGATGGGACTCTTAAATAGATAAATATACTTCGCCCTAAAATACGCAGAGGCAAAATATGTGCAAACAGATCAACACGTGAATAGTTTTGGTAGATTTACTGCATTATTTATTTTTTAGCTTATCAGGTATTTTTAGTTCTGTTAATGAAACATCAGTGCACTTAAAAACCCCTAACTCTGCTGTAAGCAGGTTATTTCAGGAAAGCTTGTCTTTGAGGTTATGAGGTTTCATGTCTAAACTGTAGCAAGCTGTTAGAAGTGCAGTTCACTGTCTTAAGGGCAATCTGTATTATTGTGCATGTTATATGCATAGCAAGTAGGGAGAAGGCACTTCAGGATAAAGGCTGATCTTTTAGATTCCATCAGTTGTGCAAATATTTCAAAATGTATATTTTATGCAAAGGAGTAGTGTTGGGCATAATCCTAATCCTGTAGAAATTAATTTTGTGGCATTTTGTGTAGGCAAGAGTCACCTTTCTCATCACCAGAATAGGTATTTTCTGAGACTGTTATATGTGATTCTCGTCTTAGCTCTCATTTTCTCTGTATTGGCTTTATATATTGCCTTATTTAAGTGCAATGGAAAATGTGTTTTTTTAATCATCATAATAAGTTTGCTTGCTGGCATGCAAGAGGCTGTGTTTGTTAACAAGTTGTCCTGGGTTTGCCCAGGACAGGGTTAATTTTCACCGGACTCCAGGAAGGGGCACAGCCGGGGG
>Ga0065711_1008504_pt1 | contig 12700 bp, 8 predicted proteins | sample Hoacrofraction12_FD_59098 | JGI IMG/M metagenome (GOLD analysis project Ga0065711, IMG submission 59098) | Hoatzin crop microbial communities from Cojedes, Venezuela - Epithelial fraction 12 v2 (version 2) | ecosystem: Host-associated > Birds > Digestive system > Esophagus > Crop | place...
AGGAGGACGGGGCCAAACTCTTTTCAGTGGTGCCCAGTGACAGGACAAGGGGCAATGGGCACAAACTGGGGCACAGGAAGTTCCGTCTGAACATGAGGAAGAACTTCTTCCCTCTGAGGGTGACGGAGCATTGGAACAGGCTACCCAGAGAGGTTGTAGAGTCTCCTTCTCTGGAGATATGGAAAACCCGCTGGGACAAAGTCCTGTGCAGCCTGCTGTAGGTGACCCTGCTTTGGCAGGAGGGTTGGACTAGATGAGCCACAGAGGTCTCTTCCAACCCTGAACATTCTGTGATTCTGTGAAATAGTGCAAATCGAATATATGCACTACTGCATTTATTAGTAAGGTATAAAGGAACTAGTGGCTTGAATTTAGAGGAAAAGATTTGAAGGGACTGAGCGTAGAACTGAACTGGTAGCACACAGACATGGCCAATGGTTCTGCAGAAGCACTGAACGAAGGTGTACTTTTATTTCTCTATAAATGCAAAAGAGCTACTGATTTCAGTCCTGTCGCCCTGGATTCATACAACTGGAGCAGAGGAGACTCCTCTTTACCAGTGTGTGAAGCTGTTTGGTGCCTGTCCTGTCCAGGATGTTTTAGCGTACCGACTATTAGTGCTAGTGGTTATAGATCTGTTTAATTCCATGACTGGATTTTGCACATTCCTAATCCTCACACTGCAAATTCAAATGCTTTGGAGGAAAGATGTATGCCTGTTGTGTTTTTAAATAAGCAGTTCCTCCCAAATGCCCATACATGGCGTTTAATTACATGTTTTTAACTCCCGAAGTTTATTTTTCTTTTTGATTTGCACACACACATATCCAGTTACATGACCTACAATTCAGTGCATCGAAGAGATTACAATGCTACAGAATTAGCTTTTACTGTAGCTGCAGGTACATATGTAACCAGAAATTATTCAGAGCATTCGTCTTTCTGCGCTCAAGGAGTCGTGGAGGCAGCTGCTGGCGCTGCCTGGCCCAGCTTCCCTCCGGCTGCTCAGGTGCCGGGCGCTGGGCAGCTGCAGGTTTTCAAAAGCTGGGGAAGTTCTCTGTGCAAACCTGCAAGTTGTTTTTGAGTAATTTAAGATGTTTCTAAATGAGTTCATGCAAGACACATGGTGGTTTTTAAATCCTAAGGTATAACATTTTGTTGTTGCACAAGGACAACAATAATATTAAAAGGAGAGCAATGGGCTTTTTTCTTTCTTTGAAGGGATTACAGAGGATTAGTTGGTCCCAGTGCCCTGGTNTGCGAANAGGCTGGGCACTTGCTTAAGCCAGCACATAACGTGGGCAGGATTGTGCCATCACCCTGGAAGTAAACAGAGTGACAGTAACTGCGCTGCGGATTTTAGGCTAATGGTTTTTTTCCCCGTGGCACTGGGATGAGCGGGCAATCTGGCACCTGGGAGGCAAAGGCAAACCGGTGCGATGGACCTGGAGGCCAGGACTGCACCAAAACATCGCCCGGGCGCGCTCGGGCTGCAGCTGTTAAAAGCAGCGTGAGTTTCATAATTTCAGTGTTCCTGCTGCTTCTCTGCTTTAGTTCGTTTTTCTATATTCTATTTTAGCTGGAGTCTCCCTAATTTCACAACTCCCCCGTGGTGTGTAGGNNTTTTTATAGTCTGTAAGGATTGTGAGTTGTTGCCTTGGAAACACAGTTGTGCATGCAGCTGTTGTAACTATACTTGTTACTTTTGCTTTATCACAAAAGATTTCAAAGCTTTTCTGTATTTGTCTGACATTTCATGATTCTGTAACTCTTTATAACAATCTGTTTGACAAATTACCAGAGGAGGAAATAAAACCTCAACCTCGCAGGGTACAGCGTGCCCCCGAGTCCCGACTGAATCACCTGCTTTCTTGCCCTCGGAAGCCTCCGAACCCCATTCAATCCCCTGCCTGCCTATTTTGAAAAATACGGAAATGTAAGGATTTTTGAAAATAACTTTTGATATTCTCCATCAGGGCTTCTATCCGCAGATGCTGGGGCCAGCCTGAAGCTGCAGCTCCTCCAGGTTTCTGCGGGGACCAGCCAGCTGTAGGAAGGGAAGCGCCCGCGCCAGCCTGGGCCTCTGCCAGGACTCGCCCCTTAGGACAGACCCAGCGGGAGCAGCAGGACGTAGCAGATGATTCTTCATGTTTCAGCCATGCAGAGCACCTTTCCCGTGAAAGCCGCTTTGGTACCAGAAAAGGACTAACGTTTGTACTCGCCGCTTTTACAGCGAGGCTGCCTAATCCTTTCCTTTGGGCGTCCTGCTCAGTGTCAGGCCCTTGAAGTAGAAGGTATCTGATCCCCTTCGGCGCTGAGAAGGGGGGTTGTGAGGTCGGAGAGAAACTGCTCAGGATCCCCTTCCAGGGCAGGTCCTCCTCACTGTCCAGCTGCAAACCGACACCAAAGCTTTGAGATGGCTGAAATGGGGAGACTGTAGCATAGTTTTGAAAGTTGTATATGTTCGGGTTTTTTTAGCCAAGGCTTCTAATTGCCAGCGTATTTTCAGTCCATGTACCTGTCAACTACACCAGTTTAGCTGGCATTGCACTGCCTTTATGTTGTCTTTTGGTTTTATGGCAATATAAAAAACAGTTTGATTTCTGTATGTCGCTCCCTCGCTGGCGCTTGTTCTGCTGAGCTTTCACATTTCCCCTGTCTGCAGCATAAGCCGTAATAGTCGGAGAGGAGGACAGGTGGGCACTATTTCTGCTACACTCTCCGCAAGAGAAAAGGAGTGCTGCACCAAGAACCAGAAAAGCTGCTAACTGCAATTAGATATTACAGTGGTTTTGTCTCCTTGTATCTACGTGCTTCCCATGTACCTCAGTCCATTGTAACGCCTTGTGCTGCATGTCGTTTGTAGCTAAATGTTTGGTAGATAGCCTTTCATGTGAAGAGCTGAGTCAAGTCAGTGACTGAAATCATTCACAGCCGTTTTAGATGACCGAGAGGAAGTTTGACTAGATTTGCTGTGGAGAAAGGTGACATTGCCACGCTGGCAGAAGCTTACTGTAGTATCATGTAGAACAACTTTCTTTTTTAATATAATTTCTTCAGGTGATTTAACCGTGTAAGTTGTAGTCTGCGTTTTTTTGAAGGAGTTTATTAGGAAAGCCACTAAAAAGCCAATCAAACCAGAAATATTTGAACAAGTAGTATGCAGATATACAGTGCTGAAGCAGAGAAGGAACGGATGTTTTTGTGTACTTGTAAATAACCTGTGTAAACTCCATGAAAATTATAACAATTCTTTTCAAGTTGTCGTTCATCTGATGAAAACACAAGTTAACTGTCAAGTTGTCATCTAGCGGCAACAGTTACTCAGTAAGGCCAGAGGAACATGGCAAAAAAACGAAAAGGGTAGTGGACAGTTCTGGATTTTCTGGAGTTCTGGTTGAGAAGTGTGGGGGGTTGGACTAGATGACCCACAGAGGTCCCTTCCAACCCCGACCATTCTGTGATTCTGTAAAGGCATTTCTTACGCCATTCTCTTTGATGGGTCACTCGTTTTGGACTAAGAGAGATTTCTGCAGAGAAGCACAAGCCATCTGTTTAAGTTCTTTCATGTCATTCATTAAGCTGACAGGGGTAACATAGGATCTATTTTAGCTGTTGCTCACCGTATGGGAAGAGGATTTACAGGACTTACCATCTTTTTGTCTGAGCAACTGCAACAAAGTGAATTTAATGAAGTTAAGAATTAAAGCAATAATTTAAAGTAGATGATAGTATAAGTTTCAAAGCAGCATCTCTGTGGCAGTTTCAGAATATAATTCAATATTTAAATAAGTACAGTATAGATTGTTATAATGTAGATGGCTAAACTAATCTATATTTTTACAGCTTTTATGGCAGTATCTGAAATACTTGCTTCTGATGTTTGTGTTGAGTATAGGAAAGAAATTGTATTAGACTCTCTAAAGTTCATATACTATCAAATGTAATATTCTGGAAGCTAGATATTAATGGTTTGTAAGCATCTGTAGTTTAAGCATTTGTAAACTTATTAAGAATTTATTGAGGTTGTGTCCTTGGTTGCTTGTTGGAGTGAGCTGTGAAAAGCATTGCACAGTACATTCTGTCATATTCTGAGGTTTTCTTCCTCTGTCAGCCCTTCCTGGGAGGACACTTTGACATAATAACCTGTACAACAGAAGTTTCCAAAGCCTGAACTCTGAGAACTTAATATGTTGGTTTTTTCATGATTTGAAGGATCCTTTGGATGGGAAAGAGATTTTCAATTGCAAAACACTGTAAGTATAGTAATCCAAACGCGTACTGTGCTGTGTTTGCAAGAGAGCAGGCAATAGGTCCAAGGAGATGGTAGTTGCCCTCCATTCAGCTCTTGTGAGATCGTGTCTGGAGTGCTGTGTCTGGGCTTGGGCTCCCTGCTCCAAGACAGGCTTTGACTTAATGAAGCAAGTTAAGCAGAGGCCACCAAGTGAGCTGGTGTACATGTCTTGTGGGGCAAGGCTGAGAGAGCTGGGTTTATTCAGCTTGGAGAAGAGGAGGTGAAGGGGAGATCTTATTGCCATCTGCAACTGTCTTGGAAAAGAGCAGCGAAAAGATGGAGGCACTATGACTGTAGTCAAACACTGGAAACAATTTCCCAGAGATGCTCTGGAACCTCCATGCCTGGAGACATTCAGAACCCAAGTGGATGTGGCTCACGGCAATATCTTCTAGGTGGATGTACTCTGAGCCGGAGGCTGGACTAGGTGAGCTCCAGAGGTTGCTTTCGACCAAAATGATTTTCTTCCTGTCTGATTTTTTTTTCATCCCATCAACCTTGTCAAAAATGTATTCATCATCTACAAAAGCAGTTAAGGAGGATTTGAGGATTCATTTTACTGTTTGTTCAAGCACAGAAAGTAGTACAAATCAACAGATATTTGCCATTGTGGATAAAAGCAATGAGAGGAAAAAAAAGAAAAACAGAAAATCCCTGATGAAGGTTGTTTGGATCTCAGAACTCTCTCAGAGAATCTCAGGAAATAAACTGTCTTAAATTATCCTTCCAGGAATGGGGTGGCAGTGGAAATGAATGCTGCATTTGCTACAAATGATAGCATCTTAATCTATGCACTTTGTATTTCCGCAACTGTCTTCTCTGTTGTATTTCAGCTGTCGAACACCAAAGTCAAAAAGCTAACAGCTTTGCAGATGAAGTTCTGCTTTCCCATTCCCAACTGCAATTGCTTCTGACAGCCTCTGTTTGCCTGCCTCTGAGATTCACACAGATTAATTTCCATCTTGACATTGAGGATTTGCATCAGGCTATTAAATGTACAAGGACGCAGTGAGTGAATACCTGTCAATATCCTGAAAACACTTTGGGTCTCAAGAGCCTGGAAGGACTTTGTAAACTGGCTTGTGCAGATAGGGAGATACCTTGGTGAACCACCTTTGGCAGCTAATGCAACAGCGTTACGAACCAAAACAAGATTTAGGAGGGTTACTTACTGCTTTGTTCCTGGTACTACCAACCGAAGGAAAACCTCGATAATGGAAAAGTGTGTTAGATACCACCACTCATGAAAACAACTGTAGAGAATTAGTAGTCATGAGAGTATTATTTTCTGTCACTGATTATACCAGTGAGATCGCAACACTTTTTCAAAGGGTGTCAGATAACAAGCAGGATTATTTGTTAACACCTTAAAGCTTGTGTTGTCAACCTAGAGATGTGTATCGTAGAGCAAGGAGTGGCATAAGCTAAGTAGCTTTTTTCTAGCTCCCTGGTTTAGTAAAGTGTCTTCTCTTGTTAGTAGATGATGTCTTTTGGTGTCACACGTGTGTCATTACTACTTGGCACATCAGCAGTCTTCTGATGGCTGGAGAAGACAAAAGGGAAAGGAGATTAGGATAATGAGGATTCACCCACCCTTAAAATGAACATTTGATGATCATTTATCACCTTAAGTGTCAAACAAATCAAAGTTTAAATACTTATTAAAGAAATCTATTTATGCTGTAAAATATGGGTGGTCTTTGCAAAGTAGCAATGATGATTGTTTGACAGAAAGTGCAAAAGGTCTTCTGTAACCTTTTGAGTTCTCTAATATTAACAAAGTTTGCTAATAACTTATAGACCCATTCTGTCTTCTCAGAACAGCCTTACTGACACTGCAGTGCCTTCTTCAGTGCTTTGCTTGTGAAAATAAACTGCTATGGTTGGTGTGCAGCCTCTGCATAAGAAAGAAGTAGTAGGTTATTATTTCATCTAAATGGCAGAAAAGACAGATGCCAAAAATTCTATGTAATCTCTAAATGGTGGCTTGGACTCTCCCACTTCTGCTGTACTTAACTGTTTTGACAGGTTGTGCTAGGGGCACAGAGCACTGACAACGGGCTGTTACGCAGGCAAAAGGTTAATTTGACTGGTCCTAAGAGCACTAACATAGAATTATGTGGCAAATCGATTCTGCAGTCAAAGCAAGGGGAAATAACTTGTTATTACTGAAGCATGATAGGTATTTCAGAAATAACCAGCATTGGTCACACAAGTAGAAACAAGATGGTTTCTTTAAAGTAACTTAATCTCTGAGAAGGGAGGCATGGAAGCGGTGCAGAATAAAATTGGAGCAGCGTCGCTTGGTGTTAGCTGCCGTGCCTGCAGATACAGTAAGTGGCTATTGACCAGAGCAAGGCTCTGCTGTGAAGACAGGATTGCTTTACAGTACCCAGCACTGACAAGTGAGTTCCTGGGTCAGCTGAAGTAGCTGAGCAGTAAAAAATACAGGTCCGATGCTTGTTATTTAATACCCAAGATGAAGTATGAAAATCCAAAAGAAAAATAAAAGTCCATTAGTGAGTATGTGTGCTGTCCTATAAGCTATGGTAGGAAAACTGTAGGAAGCTGAAGGACAGCGTTCAGCGGCTCCCTCTCACCGTAGTTGGACTTCTTGTCACAAGTGTGCGCAGTGAGCTGACGGTGACCTGCTCTTCAATTCGCCATTTTACATGCAAGAAAAGAACTGGAGAGGGTAACAACATCCCATTCTTTCTTTTTAAGACAATCAGATTTCTGGAGCTCACTAGTTTTATGTTCTTTGTATTCTTGAAGTGAGGTTTGCCATTACAGCAGAGTTTACTTTGCAGCTGGAAAGAGTCAAAAAGCATCAGGGTCTTTAAAGCTCGGTGAAGCTTTTCTGTTTCAATAGATGCTTTCTTTCACAATGTGCCAACAAGCCGATTGGTACACTGAAGGTATGCACGTGTGTGTATCTAGATGTACATCTACACATACTGCATATAAATTTACATTGAAAAAGACATCGAAGCATTCCCTTACAGCAGTAGCTATGCCACAGGTGAAAGGGTGAATTTTTAGGGCCATTGAACACTGTAAATGTGCTCATTGTGTCAGTGCTTCAGAAATACCCATTGTAAATGACTTTGTGTTGATCCACTGTGAAAATTCATTGTGCTCAATTGCCCTCAAAATTTCTCATTTCTCATCTGTGATGTTGCAGTCTGCTGCCTGCATGCTGGCCTGCTGTACAAAGCGCGTAGGCACCCTGCTTCAGCGTGTCTCAGTGGTGCCTGCAAGGTTTCCGTGTGTGACTGAATAACTGAACAGGTCTGTGTCTAGGGCTTGTGTCTATGGGACTTTCACAGATGCGACTGGATTTCACGGAGCTAGAGTTTCTAAGCTGGGGCGTGCACACACGACGAAACCAAGTCTTGCATATGTCACGTAGCATACGCATCTAACACAGAAATGTGGAAAATGGAACTTTGGCTTTAATTTTTAATCATACCTTTGATTTGGAGAAATCAAAACCAGTCTCACATCATTTCAAATCTATTTGTGAATTTAAGGGGGAAAAAAAGAAATTACCAGTGGCATAAATGACTTTCTTTTGGCATTTGTGACAGGAAGTTGAGTCATGAAATGATTGGAGTTTTTTTGACACTTATTTTCTCATTGAAACAAGACTTAGTGGGTGGCATTTATACTAGGCTTTTAATGTGTTTTTTATATCCTTTAATTTACCGTATTGTCAGATTTCTTATAAAAACCTATGCGTATCAGCCTTTAAATCTCGGGAGAAACAAATGCCTGCTTTGGAGCAAAGGACAGGTGACATTTAAAGACCTCTCCAGGATCTGTCTAGAGCTGTGTTGGTTGGTCCTTACTGTGTTACAGCAGATTGGTTATTGCCTGTGGATGCTCTCAAGCATTAGAATAATGATATCATTATAAAAGCCTGATGGGATTGACAGAAGCATTGGCCGAGGAGGGTGCATCTAGGAAAATGAGGACTTTGCATTCAAATTAGATGTGGCAGAAAGTACGCTGAGGAGTCCAGAGTTGCAAATTTAAAGGAAATGTTGGGGTTGTTCAGCTCGCAATTTTATGCTTGTAAGTTTATGAGACAAAATCTTGCCTGTAATTTAGGCAAGCTGGACAGTTTGTCTTAAAAGTTAGGGCAGGAGATACTTAGCCATGCAAGAAGACTTTGATTTTTCTTCCAGTTAGCAGGAACTTTAATGATGTCCTTGTACTAACATCTTGTGGGAGCAGTGGTTCATTTCTGACTTGCTGTAGCTGAGGAATTCCTCCCTAAGCACCATGCAAGCCACTGCTGCAGGAATGATTCGGTCTTACGCTACTAAACCTAGAAATCAACTGGGCACTGCCAAGGTCAGACTCTGGCTCAGAATCAATTAAATACGTGAACTCTCTAGTAACTACGTAATTCGTATTTCACTACAAATTCACAACTGCATATTGCTTACAGTCCGTGGGGTTTTAATCTTGAACACTAAAAATGGGGAAAAATATAAATAAATTTAATTTCTTTGGGGTTTTTTGTTGTTATTAAGAATCCATTTGCCTTCTCTCCCCAATCTGCTCTGGTTTTTGTTTTTTAAATAGATTATTTGTAAGCAGGTGAAAGCTGTCATCTAGGGACATGAATATCAGTCATAATTTTTGTAAGAAAAACAGTATTTTCAAGCACATTGCATTTCTAGTCTTGAATGTTAAGTATACAACAAATTATAATCTTGGCAAACACATAAAGCACTTTTGTGTCTCTGTATGTCTCTACATTCATCTCTAGCATCTAGTAATAATACTCTGGGTGGTAAAGAAGTACTAATTCATATAAATGGTGGTATGAACAGTCATAATTCATCTGTTCCTCAGGTTTCAGGAAAGACTTACTATTCTAAACCAGAAAATATTGTCTATTTTGATTTTATATGATTTTTGTTCTTTTGAACTTATTTGGAGCAAAAGGCAAGATCTCCCTTGTTTTAGTGCCACTTTTTTTAGTATTTATATGTGTAAAATTAATAGAGCCATTCATACGAAGAAAATAAAACATCAGAGAAATAGTCTTCTGGCTAGGCTTGTGAAAGCTGGGTTTTGTCTAAATTATTTGCTGACTTCAGTCATCCATTTCTCAAAGAGGAAAAAAAAAGGTACCATATCACATAATCTCAGAAGGTCTCTCAAGAGAAGATAAAGGCCAGCTTGAGCCTATTGTCTGGACTCAACCGTTCAATACTCATCATCTTTATTCTTTTTAGTCTTGTTTCTCAAAGTAATTTTAAAATGAGGAAAGATAATAGGAATAGTTGTATGAGAGCGGAATCTCTGGCAAATATGACCATTTCTGTAGAAAAGGAGCTCTTGTTATAAAGCTTTAATTTTCTTTTACGTAGTTTTACTGCAGGTCTTCAGCATTTTGCTGCTGGTTTTATGGTATTCCTAAAAACATGTACTTTCACAATACAATATTATTTTTATGTAGGCGGTGAATTTACACTTTTACGTAGTTACAATTGCATCTTTTGTTTCAATAAACTGCATTTACATTGCAGTTCCATTCTGTTTCATAATTAAATCGCTTTCAGTCTAACTAAGTATGGGGAATCTATGCTTCGATGTGCAAGTTTGCTGACGACGTGAAGGGTAACCCAATTTTCATCCATGCAACTTTTTAATTAGCTGCTACACATCTGAGTATTAGGTTTTGTTGGGATGTCTTGCAGAAAATAACATTAATATTCAATTTGGCTAAGAACTTTCAATAAACAAACAGAATTAATAAAGCTATTAAGCAAACGTCTCTGATGACCAGTTTCCGTATGTATTGCAACTGTTCTAAACCATTTCCAAACGCAGACAGTTGAGAAGGGCTTATCTTTCAGTGGTTTTCCTGAATCTTGAAGAGTACCTGGGTATTTTCCATTATGAGCTAATATGCATTTGAATTTGCTGAACGTATTTTCTAGGGTCTGCAAAAGCCAGGTGAAAAATAATGCTTTGTTACAAGCTCTGCTATCAGCCCTTTCAAAGTACATTATTTCATTTTCTATTTGTCTAGGTTTCGGAATATTCTGCATCCGAATAAGATAGCTTTCTTTGCCAAGTTCTGAAATTATTATTTTAGAGATGAAAGGTTTGTTAAATTATGCCCTTATCTGGAATATTTTTAAATGAATGGATACGTGAGGAATAGTTTTGTGAAAGATTGTGGGTGAGGCTATACAGCTCTGAGTTAAAATGCTAGTAGTAAAAACCAGCTCATCTAAAGTAAACCTGGAAATTATTTTAGGCTTATATTATCATATGAAAAATTTGGAATTTCAGTGAAAGAGATCTGCTATAGAGGTGAATTCTTATTTCCCGCATCCCTTGGAGAATAAGTTCTGCTATTTAAGTCCTGGCAAGATGGCGTGATTTTCTGTAGAGACTTTTGGCTGGTTTTATGGTGGCATAAATTCACTTTATGTTATAGCTTGCTAATACATACAGTGCTATAAATCGAAAACGTTCTCTCACAACTTTTGAGAGCTATTGAGGTGACAGCGATGATGTAACTTCTCCAGAAATACTATTTACATTGTATTCAGCTTCCAGTAGGGACAGGTTGCATTTACATCAAAGAGTCATTCAGTTGCTACCCAACATATATTAATTTTATTTCTATATTCCATGTATTTCCAAGTGTGTGTGTGAACTTTATTTCACTTTCTGGTTTTTTTGCCAAGAAATTTCGAAAACATTTTAGATAGCACTAGAAAGAAGGCTGTTAAGAACCCCTGCGCTCGACAGGAGTGCTCAACTCTTTGGCTGTAGGTTTATGTGGAGCTCCACACTGATCTGTGACACCAGAGGTGACATCCCTGCGCGAGAATGGCTGCGCTGGGATGCCGGCACTCCTGAACCATCTCGCTTCAAACCGAACTGGGTGGAGAAAACAGCAACTGCTTCCCTTAACCCACCGGCCTGTGAGCTGCATGAGCGGAGGGGCTGCTCGGGAAGCTGGCTGTGGGGTTGCAAAGTGGCATCCTCCAGGAGAGGGTTTGGGCAGGCTGTAAGGACAGTCGGTGCCCTAGTTGTCCCAGTTCAATTTGCTGCCAATTTGATTTAAGCCTCTAATAGTGAGTTCAACGTGCTGAAGCGCTGCAGGTGATGTTAGTCTCGAAATTTCATCTCCTACTATACTGCAGAGGGTGGCTAGCTCCTCGGGAAACAAGGAGGACCCCAAGCATCGTACCGAGGCCACTGCCCTCCCCTTTGCACTTTGCGCCGTGTTCCATGCTAAAGTTCAGGGCTTGAACTCTTGTGGGTAAATCAGAAATATTCCATATTGCTACTGCCAAAAGGAGGAGATAGTGGTGTTTCAAAAGGAGTTTTCTTGTGACTTTTCCTAGATTTGAATATGCAGCAATCTTTGTAATTTGCCTCAATTTGGTAGAAATCTTTTTTTCAGTGTTTTCTATCGTAGTCTTATCTGTCTTTAAGGGCCTTTTTTTTCTTTTTTCGTTGTTCTTTTTCACGTAAAACAACTTCTGGAGTCTGATTCAGTTATAAAACAGTTTTTAGGCTGTATGCTTCGTTGTTTCGTGGGTTGACTTTTATGCAGTAAAGTAGATGCACGTGGGCTAGTTTTCTATAGACTTCAAAAAAAACCCTAATATATTTACCCTATTTATGCTTTCTCCAATTTGATGAACTTTGTAAAGTTTATGGAAACAACTATCAATGTGCTTAATACACCTAAGTGGTGTGGGTTAACCCTGTTAGGCAGTGAAGCCAGACCCAGTACTGTAAAGTTTCTTTCTGAGGATCTCATAATGTGAAACAAACCTGAGAAGAGCACCATTAACCCATAGACACAAAACTGTGTGTGCTCCTTTTTAATGGGCTGAATTGTCATTAGTCTGTTCCACCATCGTTTCACCACCTGGTTGCTGATGAAAAACCCAGCACTGGCCAGCAGTGTGCCCTGGTTACCAAGAAGGCCAATGGGATCCTGGGATGAATCAAGAAGAGTGTGGCCAGTAGGTCGAGGGAGATTCTCCTCCCCCTCTACTCTGCCCTAGTGGGGCCCCATCTGGAGTACTGTGTCCAGTTCTGGGCTCCGCAGTTCAAGAAAGATGAGGAGCTACTGGAGAGAGTCCAGCGGAGGGCTACAAGGATGATGAGGGGACTGGAGCATCTCTCCTACGAGGAAAGACTGAGGGAGCTGGGCTTGTTCAGCCTGAAGAACAGAAGGCTGAGAGGGGACCTTAGAAATGCTTACAAATATCTGAAGGGTGGGTGTCAGGAGGACGGGGCCAAACTCTTTTCAGTGGTGCCCAGTGACAGGACAAGGGGCAATGGGCACAAACTGGGGCACAGGAAGTTCCGTCTGAACATGAGGAAGAACTTCTTCCCTCTGAGGGTGACGGA
>Ga0065711_1046787_pt1 | contig 12700 bp, 9 predicted proteins | sample Hoacrofraction12_FD_59098 | JGI IMG/M metagenome (GOLD analysis project Ga0065711, IMG submission 59098) | Hoatzin crop microbial communities from Cojedes, Venezuela - Epithelial fraction 12 v2 (version 2) | ecosystem: Host-associated > Birds > Digestive system > Esophagus > Crop | place...
GGGGTGGGGGCGGGGAGGGAGCAGGCAGAGAAACGGAAGTGAAGTTAAGCCCGGGAAGAAGGGATGGGTGGGGGGAAGGTGTTTTAACATCTGGTTTTATTTCTCATTATTCTCGTCTGATTTGATTGGTGATAAATTAAGCTTTTTTTTTCTCCATAAGTTCAGTCTGTTTTGTCCGTGATGGTAATTGGTGAGTGATCTCTTCATGTCATTATCTTGACCCTCGAGCCTTTCATCATATTTCCTTTCCCCTGTCCAGTTGAGGAGGGGGAGTGATAGAGCAGTTTTGGTGGGCACCTGGCATTTATCCAGGCTAAACCAAAACAAGCAGGGTACTCCATTTTGATATGAGAAATAGACAGTAACTTTTCCTCCACTGTTACTGATCAGCAGAGATCTCTAGTAGGTGAATTTGCTTGGGACTGATGAAGGGCTATGGAAGAATATCTTGACTGTGATTGTTTTTCTGTAGCCTTTCCCAGTCATGGCTATAGAAGAAACCTGTTAATTTCCTTTTTAACTGAAGTTCCTTGAGAGAGGAAAGTGGCTGTAAGTCTGGCTGTGTGGCTTTGGGGGTGGCATTTTAGAAATAAGTCAGGATAGGCTTGGGGTGGCGTAACATGTTTTTCTCAGAATATGGATGACAGTGTCCAAAACTTAAACGATTTCAGAAAATCCGTGTCTGCTTATTTTCAAACTCTATTAGAAGGTGCCAGAGTGGCTGTAATGGGAGGAAGCTGAGGAGGAAAGATTATATTAAATGTCAGAAATAAATCTCTGTGGTATTTTGGAATAGTTTCCTAAGGGAAGTGTGAGATGCTTCCTGTCTTTGAACTTGTGTTTAAAATGAGACAGGGCTAGAAAACAGTGCAGTATAGTAAATGAGTAATGCATCCCACCCTAGGTGAGAGAAGGAAAATGGCCTGCATGGCACTTTCCAAACCTGATTTCTCAGACTTTATAAAATGAGTTTAAGATTTTTTCAGGAATGAAAATGCTTTATCTTAAAACATATTCTGCATCTGTTCACAGAATAAATTTCAGGTTTCCTGTTTGTACTTGCATTTAGACTAATCAGCCATTCCATAAAAGCCAAATGTCATTAAACGTTGTTATAATATCATTTGGGAGATTATCTAGCAAAGGAGAGTGTATCTGTGACAAATCTGATCTTCAGTTTTCCAAGGATATGGAAAAAAATATTGTCAGACATTCCTCTTTATACTCCCAGCTGAGTCAACACGTGTTGGCAGTTGCTGCCGACAGGATGTTGGCTCACATGAATAAATGGTCTGGTCAAATGTGGCAAATCATCTCTGCCTGTTCGAAAGCCCTGGGCGCTCACTTTTCTCTTGTGTTTCTGTGGTTGTGTTTCTGCACTTACGCAAACCCTTGACTACTTTAGCGTAGCTTTGTTGCTAACCACCTTCATCTTACAGCTTTGGTTAGGGTTGGGGTTCTTGGAATTGCTGCATTGCTTAAAAAACTTCAAATTCCAGTTTTAAATATGAGGAGTATATCCTCTTAAATTGTATAAACTTAGCTTTCTGCTTTAGGCAAGACAGGTTACACTTGATTCATGGGAATCCTTCTGTTCTGTCCAGACCTTGAAGATACCATGCTACTTCACAGCACTTTATAGAATCTTCCTTTTTTACGCTTCCAGGTATCTACTGGCTTCCTATTTATTTGCTGGCTTTCTATTTATTTGCTGTCCTTTACCTCAATTTCAAGTGTATTTTGAAGTACATTTGATTTGTAAAGGTCATTCACAGGTCTACATGCGAATGTAAAATATTATTTGTACTTCATACTCTTATTAACTTCCTAATTACATGAAGCAATCAAACTGAGTGGAGGCAGAGGCTTTAATGAATACTTATCTCAGCAATAAAAATGTATTGCATCAAACCTATAAAAAGTAAATAGTAAAGGCTAGCTGGCTGAATTTGGCATGGATAAAATTAACTTTGTCTAAACCGAGAATGCAAACAGTAGATGAATAACACTTCACAAAAATGCACATGCAAATGGACAGCAGAATTAAAAGCAAGCATAATTTGGCACCTGATCGAGCCAGACTTCCTGTTATGCTCCTGGCTTTTATTTTAGCCTTATTTTCATAGTTTCTATCCAGAACTTTTATTGTTCATTTTACTAGGTGATTGTGAATCCAGTTGTGGCTTGGTGAGTCTTCTCAAAGATTTCATGAAAGCAACTTTTTCAGTGTTTATCTGTTTTCCAAACATCCAAAATAGAAAGGTTTGAATATGTCATGGTTTTGCAGTGATATGTATTGGAAGCTTTACAATGAATGGATTGCCTTGCATTGCCTTTGTTTTTTTCTTTTAGCACCTCCCACTGACATAGAACAAGGGATGCCTTCAAGGTTGATAGACCTTATATAGCAAACACCCCAGCACAGTGTGCTTCTGGACTAAAAAACCCCAGTTCCTTTGGGAAAAAACAGTTGTCGATGTTCCACCTTACATTTGACTGAAAACATCCACCTTTTTCTGATGTGTTTTTTCTTCATCTTACACCCTCCCTCTTGGAGAGTCAGCCTTCTGACTCTCACACTCCAGCATGTCAGACCCTGCTCTTCAGACCACAGGGGTGTTTGGTGCTAATGATGGTGCAGAGAACAGCTGGAATGAATGGAGAATGGAAGTGTCAGACTGGCAGATGTGCATCTTGCTGTAGTAAGTTACCTTGTTTATAGCTGTGATTGATAGCCTATGATATAAAAGGCAGCAAGGTTTGTGAGCGGAAATTTGTTTAGTTTGCAAGGTAGTATCTTCTGTCAGATCCAATGACACACATTAAAATGTTCGTATTTCACTCGGAAAAACAGTAGTTAATGTTAGTGCCAAGGACTGAGTATATAAATGTATTGACCTTTGTTACATGATATATAAATACACTGTTACGTGCAAATGATATGTTTGTGTATCATTGAAGCTAACAAAGGATGTCAATATAATTAATGTGCAAAATCCCTGTTTCATAAATTACTGCACATATTATGGCTTTTGCTTTGGAGGGTAGATTTATATACACTGTACAAAGCTTAGACATCAATAAGCATATTTTAAACTTCTAATCAGAATTAACTGAAGATTCGGAGACATATATAGCTTCTGCTCACACAGGTAGGAGCTGAAGATGCCATGTATTTTTTGAATCAAATAGCTATTTTCTTCATAGCTAAAGTTGCAAGAAGGAGAATTTGTATATTCTCTGTAGTCAATATGAAGTCTTGAAATGAGTTTTAATAGCTTTCGTCTGCTAAGTCATGCAACGCTATATATCGTTCTTCATGAAATCACAGTCACTTTAATTTTCTGTCTTTGCCTTGAGTCATAGAGGTTTGGAACATATTATTTTCTAATTTAAAAAAAAATAGTATCTCCTTTATTATATTATGAAAGTTCCCCTGCATATCTGAAAATATGATTAAGTTTCTTCAAAAGAGGAATTTAACCTTCTGGGGCACTGATGCTGTAAATTCTTCATGTTGTTTGAATCAGCAGATCCAGATATTTTTCCTGGATTGTGGATTTTTTAATGATTCCCCAGCCTCCCCCCCCCCAGTCTAACTGTTCTCTTCTTTGAACGAGGACCATACTATCAGACACTAGTCAGGCAAAAGATGAGGTAGGCAAAGCCCTTTGAACTTAATAGTATTAGAATTAGATATGTCTGTGGGATGTTGTCTTTGACGCTATTTTTTTTGAATGCTCAGGCATTGTAATTTATCTTTCTGAACTCTGTCCTGTTTCTTTATGAACCCGTGCTGTGATACAGAATAGATGGAAGACTCATTAATTAATTTCAGTGAAGAAAATAATTAAAGAAATTGAAATTAAAGTAAATGAAAGAAATTAAAATTGAAGAAATTAATGAAGTTTCTTTATTATGTTTCATTAAAGAAGACACTGCACAAAATCTTTCTGGTTATATATAAAGTGGAAGGAGTGGGGGTTAATTTTGCAAACCTACATTGCTTAATGTAGAATTTTCTATTAATTTTGATTTCATGTTCTATTTTAAAACAGTTTTCTTTGACCTTCCAGGAAAAAAATTCTTCCTGGCAGGAACATCTGGACAAAGCTTGAGCTGTACAAATATTAACATGCTTGTCCAACACTGCTTTCTTGTTCAGCAATTAATTGAAGACCTCTTTTGGAAAGGTTTTGGTCAGCTAAACAGCAGATAGAAACATCGCAGTTTATTGGGGAAGAGGGCTTGAATATTGCATCATAATTACTGAATGCACTGAAATACATATGGTGTTTTAGACGAAAACAGATTCTACTGAGATTTATGTTAAATCTACCACTGGCCTAGCAGGCGTGTTTCTGAAACTAATCCGTTATTCATGAACACTTATACCAAATGATGATATTTGAGTACAGGCTCTTTGTTACAGTGTAAATCTTTGCGAGAAAATGCCAAAATCAAAAATCAAAGAGAATCTGATGTTTTTCTTACAAATGATGTGGGGCTGGAACAGGGGCTTGTTATTACCTACAGCGATCTTTATTTCCAGTCCAGGACTGGGATTTGGGACAGCTTGGTCATAAATTCTGAGTAACATCTGTGAAATGAGTTTATTTCCTCAGTCTAAGTTCTACTGAGCCAATAATGATGCTATTTGCTATATGACTCACTGATGAGAAATGGAAATCTCCATAGCTATCAATTATGATGGAAATGCCTTTTGGAATAGTCAGTAATAGTCTAGGGAAGACCTTTGGTATTTGTTTGATTTCTTTTGAAAATATGCCTAATTTCTTATTTGCTAACTTATCAAATATCAGAAATAGATTCTATATCCTGCTTCAATCCTGTCACTAAATTAGTGCTTTCAGAAATGGATCTGAGTGAAGTTGCCCTTTTTTCATCAGTGTGGCTCAGTACAGCATATGGACCATAAAGTTAATGGGAGCACTAGTGACACATAAGGGTTAAAGATAAACACCCATTGTTACTGGGTGTCTTTGAATAGAAAAAGTGTTGCATAAATGCTGAACACTTTTTAGTTAAACTGGAGATGCTTACCAACTGTGCTAAAATTGATTCTTAACAATTACGTTTATCGGTCGTGTTTTCAAAAGGAAAGCTATTATGGAACATGGGACAGAATTACAAAAAAAAATTGGACTCCAGGGTGAGCATGGGTATGTTCACTGTGCTGATTTCTCTTAAGGATAGTAATTGTCAGGATAAAACATAGAATAGCCTCAGGGCTGTTACAAAATATAGTCAAGGACTACTTAGAGAGAATAGAGACTGGGAAAAAATCATAGGAACTAGATGAAGACTGAAGCTGCTATATTTCTTTTTTTGATTAACATGGTTTTACTTTACACTGAATATTTTGTGAGGATGAAGTGAGACAAAATATCTCACTTCTGAAGATACTTTGGCTCAGTTGAAGTTATCGTTATACAAAAAGGAACAATTTGTGGTAACATTTTATGAAATGGTGGCCTATCCGGAGATGAAGAATTTATCCCTGTATTTGAGGTCAGTTTGAGCTGTGGGAGCTCATTAAGTCTTTTGAACCAGGCTGGACTGCATGATTGAAAAGCAATGCCAATATAAAGCCTTAATGGCTTAATTAGTAGCCTGTTTTATGGTACATATGTCAGAAAGAGGCAGAATTTTGCTAAAGTTATGTAGTAGCAAGTCATTCCCTCTGAGAGTCACATGATTTGATTACAGAGTATAAACATGAGGAAAATTTCTTAAAATTATTTGAAGGCAAAAAGTGCCTGTATAGTTACTCTAGAACATTACACCTCCATATTTTACCTGCTATGGTTCATATTTGTTGCATAAAATTTAACTTGATCATTGAGCAACCTCATTGAAATTGTAGTGGAAAAATTTGTGAAGCAATGAGCCACTCATCATGAACAATTCTGACAACATTAGGGCCTTGAAGAAGTGATCTATATCTAATGTAACTGTCAGCTTGTTTGCATGTCTTTATATGACTAAACAATTTCTGGAATAGTTTGTGCTTCTTGGGGGGCAGGATCTATGGGTGAGTTAAGAAATCCAGGTCAGTCTTATCACTTATTTTAGTTACTGTCCTGATTGTCCAGGCAGAGCTCAAACTTCAGAGAACTCATTGTGGTTGCACAAATTTTTGTGTCTCAAATCTTTTAAATCTCAGTCCTTGGCTCTGTAAACAGATCCATACAGAAAGAATTCGAGATCTGTGCTTCTGATCTGCTGCAGTTAGTGGATACCAGCACACTGAGAAACAGGAAAATAGTGTAGAGCTGGCTGTGGAATGGCTGCTGCTACTGTAAACCAAAACACAGTAAATACAAATAGTGAGTGGGCAGAGAAAATGTAGGACAGGTGAGCCTTATAAGTGGTGGGATTATTTGGTTACATAAACTAGGTAGGTTGATGATGGATTTAAGGGATGTGAAGGTACTTGTATATTTGCATAAATACAAGCATTAGATGATAGGGGAAATGTAAAGACACTGTAATTCAAAAGTATAGAACAAAAGCATGGTGTTAGACAGCTCGGTTGTGGGAATGTAGCTGACTAGAAGCAGTAATAGTGACAAAAATCAGGATGGCTTACTGTACACTGATGTGCCAAATACTTGATGTTTGAATCCCAACCTTTTTTGACAGAAAGTACCTATATGTGGGATTTAATTGGAAGCAAATATAACAAAGTCATCAAGTGACAAGTTGATTTGGTTACAAAAGTGATTTAATTATTGGGAGGGGGAAGGGGATTGCATCAACCCACTTTGCATCAACCTGAGGAGGACCATGAAAGACAACAGCAGAGACTTACCTTTGCCTGTCCCCATCCTCACTGAAAGAATTGTTTTGTCCTAATGGAGCAGTTCACAAATGTTATAGTTCCACCAGTGGACAAGTCTTGTTATACTTCCGTAAAGTAGTTTATTGTATTATTTATAAACAACATATTGGTTTAGAGACAATTGTTTATGGCAGTTGTGACTCAAAATATTAGAAACCTAGGATTTGTTACATTAACAGAATGTGTGTCTGAGAAACAACAGCTTCTGCTCTCTTTTAAACTGGAAGTAATTGTCACACTCTTGTGTAATTTACTGTAACAATTACATCAGTGTATTAAACATGCATGGGATGGGAGTGGGGAAAATGTACATTATCATTAAGCTTCTTGTCCTGCTAACTTTAATCTGTGATCTTTAAAATAAAGCTTTTACTAGGCTGTTTGTTTCCTCATGATCAGCATGGCTATGTCTTTTCCTAAACACAGTCGCTTACAAAGGTCCAAGCTTTGATGGTCTCATTTGTGTCTGAATTCCATAAGTCTTCCAAGTTTAAGGAAATTATGATTTCATTTTTTCAATTTAACTTGAACAAAATTAGTCTCTTGATTTTTAAAATAACGATATAATCTGTAGCCTACATACCTGATCCAAAATGAGAAAAAAAAAGTTCAATGGAGTAGTACTTTGCTCTCGTATTATATTGAATCTTGCAGAGTTAGTTATGTCAAGTGATGGTTACTAATGCTGTGAGAATAGCCAAAACCACTGCGTGATTTCTCTTTAGGCTTATAATTATGATAAAAAAACTATAGTAAATTTCACAGCTGCATAGCTTGTTGAATTTGAGTAGGCTTCAAGCACAGAAAGTGCAAGCATTCCTAGTTTCCTTGTAAAGTAAAACTCATGTAAATAGCATTGACAAAGTAATGAGATTTTTTTTTTTACCCCCTGCAATAGGGGATGATACTATGTGCTGAAGTTTAATAAATACATTGATTAAAACCAGCCTGGACATTTCAGTCCTAGTCTCTCTACTTAACTAGTATTGCATTTTTCATGCTCACAGCTTTAGTTAGTGGAGTTTAAAATGCAGCACAAGTTTTTGGAAGGAAAAAAGTACTGATGACTTGCCCTCACAAGCGATTACTTTGTATGTTTTTAATTCAGGGAGTTATTTCCCAGTGTAGCTTATATAATGTTAGCTGACCTGGAAAAATGGGTATTTGTGGATATACAGATAGGTGAAGTACAAAGGGACAACTATTTTAATTCAGAGTATCTAAGGTGAAGGGAAAGCTGATTGGGAAGAGGGAAATATTTTTTCTTTAAAACTTGGCTATATGTAAAGTAATGAGATGTGAGTTTATCTAAGTACAAACTAATGTTGGGTCTGGAACAGGCCGTCTGTCATCTCATGGAGCCACTTATGGACTGAATTTCCTGCTCCTTTTCCTACTGTGTAACTGGAAGGTGTCCCACAACTAAAATGCTGTTGTTCTTTATGACCTCTTCAGAGCTGCAGACCATGTAGGGGGATCTCTGCCCTTTGGATGGGTGAATTTCTTGTCCTATGGTTGGTGAGAGACTGAGGGGGCCTCAAGGAAAAAAATCTGAAAAGAGGCTGAACACAAGATTCAATATTCCAAGAGACTGTAACTGGCCCATAGTGCACAAGTTTGACACCTTTTGTACAGAGCAAATAGAATCTCAAAAGCTATAGATTCCACTGCGTGGATGAGAGAGTCAACTACGGGGAACTAGAGGATAAATAGAGGGAAGTCTACATAAGCATAATGATAATCATGTCCAAAACAAATTTAAAGGTGGAATAGATTTCTGTAAAGCATATTATTTTATAGCTCAGATATAAAAGTAAAAATTGTGTAGTTTGTCATAAGAACAAAGACTAGTTAACCAACAAGTCTGACATCCTATTTCTAAGAGAAGATATTGTCAGAAGGAGGCATGAAACCATTGTAACTTGGTGAATTACATAATCCTATACTATGAAAGACTTCTGTCTGTTTGGAATCTATTCCCTGCTGCCTGGCAGGCTTCTAATCCTGTACTGAAAAAAACTGTGGAGCTGGGAGGTGGCTAGAGTATTGCAAAGTGCTTTTAACTCAGTGAAAAATCTGACATATAAAATCTGGATTATATATCAAGATAAATGGGCTGCTGCAGTCAGTTAGGAGGACACACTTCTTGGAATTTGTAAAAATAGTTTCTCCCAAGGACAACGAAACTAGATGTTAAGAAGAATTTACAGGATCCAATGCAATGCATAATTACAGTCTTAATGGTAATTCGGATAGATGCTTTAAGCCTGATGGACTTTAATGGTCTACTGTAGTAACAAGATAGAGCATATGTAAAGGAATTAAATCTGTATTTTTTTTATTAAGCCGTAATCAATGTACTACTAGTTGGTTGATTAGCCTGCTTTTCTGCTTCATTGTAAGAGAGACATCTGAGTTCCTACTGCTTCAGAGATTCCCCCCCCCCGATCTGTATACTCAGTTACATCCTGAATATATTCCACAGAAAAAGTTTTATCTTTTTTTAAAGTTATTTCATTAATAAAGAGTACTCATTAGAAAGTGAAAATTTCAGAATTTGGGCTATTGCATTTTGGCCTGTATAGTAACCAGGGGAAACTGAGGTAACAATATCTACACTACAGTAAGTCAATTAAAAACGTTATTAAGTGATATGGTAGGTACCTATACCTCTTGTCTGATTAAAATTTATTTTGATGGCTGAATTTTTTTTCTTGATACTCTAAGATATTTACATTTGGAGAAGAAATTAAATTCTTTATTATGGAGGTAGGACAGTGAAATTGAGTGCACATTACGTGTACAAAACAAAGTGCAAGAATGTGTGTTGTAGGGAGAGACAAAAAGCAGGGAGCGTATCTTTTGTTGATTTTAGTGATGATATAGCTAAGACATACCTGTTGTTTGAGTGATGATAGTATTTTGTAATGCAGATCGCATTTCTATTGGTGGTGCTACATTAGGCTCTCAGGTTTTTTATCCATTCCACACAAACACATACAAATGCAATGACACCTCGAGTATTTCAAATGAGTTGTTGTTAAATCAGCCTCAACTGCCCTCCATTGAATTGCCAGATGACTTGCATAGCATCCGTCTCAGTGTGACACTTTATATGGTTTCTAACAAGCTAATCTGTTTGTGTAGAATTTTAATGCAATGTGGTCTTTTCTCTAGTTTGACTAGTGTTTTCAGAGAGGTAGATAAGTCTTGAGCAGAAAGAGCCCTCAAAGGAGGAAGATAAAGATAAGGTGATGAAATCCAAAAGGCATAGATATGTAAGGAGGAGGAGGGATAGTGGAGGCAAAAGAAAAAAGAACACCCGAACTCAAGGGCATCGTTGAAAATCCTTTAGCATATGCACCAAAAAAGCATTTATCTTCTTAACTGGCAAGAATATGCAATAGATCTTTCCCAAGAGAGGAAGACAGCATTCAGAATAGTCATAGTGAAACCCTGATAAAGTAAGTTCAACAAGGAATGATATTCATACTATGGTATCCCTCTCTCCTGCTCATCATGCTGAAGGTGGACTTTGAACTACTTGAAGCTGCTGAAGACTAAGCCAAGGACAAGACACAAGTTCACCATTGGATTCTGTCACATTAGATCATCATGGTGTCATTGACTTGGCAAAATTTAAATAATTCTTAAACTTTTATGTACAGAAGAGTAGCAGACTAAATTGCAGAAGGTACAGAGAAATGAAAGAATGAGAAAATATAATACTGTAACTCATATTAAAAAGTGGATGGTGGAGTGGAGCACCTGCCTCTCTCTAGGCATCTGCACTGTTAGGACAAATCCAGTAGCCTATGGACCGAACAAAGGCAACTGTAATCTGACTGTAAATGCACTGAGTGGACAGGTCAGTGAATTCATTCTGATTAGAAGGGGGCATTTATGAGGTGTGATTTCTATTATATTTCAAAATTCCCCTCTTCTTTTAGAGAGGAAGAGGAAGTATAATGTATCATGGAAAGTAACTAAACCCCATTACTTTAGAATAGTTAGCAATGTTAGTTTAATTCCAGTGGCATTTCTTATCTCTGAAACAGTATCTACTGACTCATAATTAATGCAGTTCCTATCCAGATTTTTGGCCTGGGGAGTGCACAAGAAAAAATATTTCATGAAATTTTTTTAGAAATTCTGAGAAACCTGGGTTCAGAATTTTACAAATGGTGTGGGAAACTTCAGTAATATGTGTACTGAAAGATATCACATTGTACTTGGTTTAGAGTTCAAGGTAAGTAGTATGAAAGAAATGCTCTTTCACAACCCAGATCACAGGGATTAAACCATATCATGTTTTCTGGTAGTTAAATGGAGTTGACCTCGCCTGGTGATTTACATCTTATCTATATAATCATGTAAATTGGCAAGTTGGTGAACAGAGGAGCTAAAATGCTGTAGGAATACCAAAATATCTGACAATACATTTTAGACTTGTGAATTCAGAAAAATAAGGTTATTGGAGTATCTATTGTGTAAGATATTTTCACTTATTTATCAGAGCTAGGGCCACCTCTTTTGTTGCCATGTTTGTTGCTTTGTAGTAGAGTTATAATACCATTAATTACATGTTCGTAAACTCAACTGTGCAACTGCAGTTCTCAATTGCCAGGAGACAGGTTGAGTCACCCAGACTTATTGTGTGGCTCTTACTTTGTTAAACCAAGTACTGACTTGTAATTTTGATTTTTAATTAATAATACCTGAAATACAGAGTTTTAGACAGAAGTGAAAGCGATAAACTATAGCTATGCTTTTTCTACAATATAATGGTAATGCTTCATGTTGTCCTTGTTAGCACCATTTCTGTTTTTGTTCTAGCTACCTAAGCAATTTTTAAATTATTTGTATCTGTTTTTCAAGACATATATATATTTTTTCCTCTTCTTTAATTGCAGAAAAGCTTTGGTGGATAATAGAGTATTTGCAATATATTCTAAAGTTTTAGGTTAAGATTTTCTTACTCCTTAATATTTTTTATTTAAGCAATTTAAATTTTCGCATTGAGATTCTTGATAATGAAGTGTGAATTAGGCACTGTTTACATAGGGAAGAGAAAAGGGTAAAGGAATACATGAAACTATAATTCCGCCATTTCCATGGGAAGGGCTCATCCATAGAGTAAAATACTGTGTGGTGATTTTGCACCTGATGGAACTATATGCCAGATGCCTTAGGAACAAAAAAAATAATTGAGTATATTGTATGAAGGCATCTATTGCTTTCTGAAGAAGTCATTTTATCTGGGAATCGGAATAGTGGTTATTAATTTCTATGGAGAATGTTGGGAAGCTATAAATATAGATGCAAGTGACACAGCTATGTGTCCCATTTTTGCTGTGTTATGAGACAGTGTGGTGAACAATGCTAGCTAAGGCTGTTCTGGATTTGGTTCATCAAATAGTTTAAGTTTCAACTTCCCCCTAACTCTTTTCCAGATAAACAAGCAAGTGAACCTATTAAATAGCTCATGTCCAGATTTGATTTTGGTGAGCTAGAGTTCGAGGTCTTTAGGAGACTTTTACAAGACTTATTTGTATTTTAGGTATGGGAATACTTTAAAAATATAGTCCTTTTTATTAGCGCTTTCCTGTTCTCCATTTCTGTGTCAGAGATGTAGTGAGGGTATATAAATTTCAAGCTTGTGAAACACTTGGATACTATGGTAATGAAAGATTGTTTAAAAAAAGCCCCACAACAAAAAATGAGAACAAAACAAAAAACAACTGAAGAAACCCACCCCAAACAAAAAACCCAAACAAACAAAACCCGTCAAACAATCCTCCAAACAAAAAATGCTCCCCCCCTGTAGGTCACACC
>Ga0065711_1046789_pt1 | contig 12699 bp, 6 predicted proteins | sample Hoacrofraction12_FD_59098 | JGI IMG/M metagenome (GOLD analysis project Ga0065711, IMG submission 59098) | Hoatzin crop microbial communities from Cojedes, Venezuela - Epithelial fraction 12 v2 (version 2) | ecosystem: Host-associated > Birds > Digestive system > Esophagus > Crop | place...
AGGTTCGCTGACCCGTCTGGGGTGGTGGTTGCTGGCGCTGCGGGCTGTGCTCTGTCGGAGGGACTGCGCGGTTTTATGCTGGAATTCATCCTGCTTTGATCTCAGGTCGGGTACGCCAATTGCTGCAGAGGGACCCTGTTGTACACTTTCGGGGTGCCGGATGTTGCATCCCACTTCCCATTTCTCTTGATTTAAAGGATCGTCAGGTTCTGGCAGATTTACCTCCTGCATTTCTCATGTTGGGTTAGGAATTTCATCGTATGTGGGGTTAAATATTTCAAAAGACTGCGGCTCTGTCCCTGCTTTTGAGATAACAGTGGAGGAGTAGCAGCTGCTTCTAAGATAGTTTCTGCAAGTTTTAGAGCATTTAAAGCTGTATGCACTGATTTCCAAGTAATGATTTCCTCAGGGATTTTAAGCTGCAAGACTTTGTTCTTTCAAAATTCTCTGTAAAATCTTTCAATTGAGCTTTTGTTCCTTTCAGCTGGTCATGCTTTTCACAGCTCGAAAAACAGGGGCTAATAATCGCTCCTCTTTGTTGCCGACCTGCACAGAGTCCCCGATTCTCTGCCACACAGCCAAGTCAAACAACCGATCTGTCATTGCTATCAGCTTTCGTCTGCGGTACCACAATAATAGTCCCGATATCTCTCCTTCAGTTAACTTAGCGTCGGCTCGATCCGCCAATTCCGGCAGGCTTTTCTGTGCTGCCTTTTCCAACACTGATACAGTGGAACCCATACGGACGATGTTCACACCCCCCCGCTCCTGCCTCTCTCGGGCAGCCCGGCTTACCTGGCCGGCCGGCAGCCCGCTGCCTTCTTCGGCTGCGGTATCCGTCAGGGTCACCACAATGCCGAGTTTCAGCATCCATGCAGGGACAGGAACGACGCTCACACATTGATGCAATGCACAGTCGATTCCCTTTTCTGCTCCACTTGTGTGGTTATATACATTTTTCATATCTGTACACGCAATCACGCTTATGCGGATAGGCTACAGACATAAATCACGCGCTGTTCACGCGCCCCATATTCCCTTATGATTGGTAACTATGCACTAACGCCAACAGCAACAGGCCGCCTCCACGTCCTTGAACACATCTTGTTTTTGCTAACCTACATCATGTGCACTATCAGAACTTTCTGAATTGTTATTCTTAGCTGCCCTTTCCAGTGGCCTGTTCAGTTATGCTGTTTTGCTTAAGCGGCCTAGTCATGCTAACTCTGAAGCAACATCGACCCCAACACAAGGTTACTTCAGACTGGAAAGTCACATAATGTTCAGATTCTGAACATTCAGACATAGTATCCAGAGAAAGGGTCACATGTAATTTAAGGGAAATCATCTGAAAATAAAATCAGCTGTCAGCTTCATTAAAGATTACTGGCACAACCATCCAAACACTCAATGCTATTGACTCATACACACTAAAAGTGGCACGCAAAGAAACACGTATCTGTGAAATAAAACACAAGTGCTTTTGCTAAGGTTTTTCTGTTATACCATTGAAATATCAGCTGCAACAAAATGAAACAGTACAAAGAAAGGATGACACGGAATCACAGAGGGGCTGAGGTTGGAAGAGATCTAGTCCAATCCCCCCCAGGGTCAGCTAGAGCAGGTTGCTCAGAACTACATCTAGTTAAGTTTTGAATCTCCAAGGATGGAGATTACACAGCCTCTCTGTGAAACTTGCTCCAGTGTTTGACCACCCCTACAGGAAAAGCTTTTTCTTGTTTAAACAGTTCTTATATTTCAGTTTGTGCCCTTTGCCACTTGTCCTTTCACCACTGAGAAGAGCCTGACTCCATCCACTTAGCATGTCAGGAAAATTAAGGAGACATGATTTTACATGCACAATCATTTACACAGAAAGAAAGAGTTGAGTATATTAACCTAGGAACTGATCTTTATCATATCCATACACCTGCATGAAATAACTCACAAGATATACACACAGAACACTGATAGGCTGTGGTAAGCAAACAATATTATTATTCCCATTTACAATGGACACACAAGTCAATTGCGTGACCTATTCGGATGACGCATCACCTGCTTAGCAGAGCTGCAATAAACCACAGTCCAGTGTTGTCCTTAAACATCTTTTCTATCCAGTAGATTTACTGAAGACCTTTCTAAAGGTGTTTGTGGAACCTATGTCAACTAAAATGTAGTAGAATGAAGCCTTAGGTTTCCCTGCATGCATCGGACAAGCAGTTTGGTCCTTGAAAAGTGGCTGCCCAAATACACAAGCTACTTTATTCTACTCATCCTTGACAGTTGTGCCTTCCATGAACCTAACTTCACCATTACACCAAATCTCTGAATATGACAACAAATTGTTTACCGTGAAAGTTAATGAAAAACATTAAATATTAATTCCTCCACTACCGAGCTCATCAAGGGGAAAATATACACCCTAGAATATCAGACTGCCTCCCTTGCCCTCCCACTTTCCATTTGTCAATCATGCATTATGTAACCCACCTGACAAATTCTACAGAGAAGTTTCATGTTTTACTGACATTTGAAAATATGGGAAAGAGTACAAGAAAAATCTAGTCCTCCTATTGAAATCAGATGACACGACATGCGTATTATTCTACTCATTTTACTTGATCACTGTACATAACAATGCGATATTAATAGTTATGTGGTTTGTTTGTTAGTTTATTTTAACTTGTAGACAAAATATTAGAATACAGTAGTGACCTCCATACACAGAAATTGTGGAAGTCATAAAAAACTAACTTGGGAATCCAACACAAAAAAATATCCAAATGCAAGAGAATTCTAGCAGCTTCTTTTCTTCTGCTTGTAAATGCAGGAAGATACCACTGTTCATTTACAACTGGATCTCTTTTTCATGGTTCTCTTCACATCCATGACATCTAGTAACACACACATTAACGAAAGGTTAGTATGATGAATCAGCAGGTGTAACTGCAATATATAAAAATTTGAGAGCCTATAGTAATCATTGTTTCAAAGTTAAACAGGAATGCAGTGTGTTGGTTTTTTGTTTCATGTATTTTACAGCTTTAAGAGGGGTGAATGGCTTACCGTCACCATCACTAATTGCATTTTTTTTAAAACAAGCCTAACCCGTTTACAAATATTAAAATTATGTTACAGCATACCAAGATATGGGGCTAGAACACAGTGCATGTCTGTGCAATCTCTTTGCTATGCAGCATGGTAGTAAAAGTTTGAGAAATTAATGACATGAACTTCAACCATAAGCAACCGGAAAATTTGTCTAGACTCTCCATAGATTTTGCTTTCTAGTTCACATTACCATAATTAAGCTTAAAGCAGTTGCATCTACTGAGCTTTAATCATTTTTATGAGATACATAAACATGGTTAAAAATACACTGCAATTACAATTTTTAACACAGTACGTAGCTGAATTAAATCTGTATCACAATAGCAGGATTTATACTACTTCACAAATGTTTCAAAACTATCTACCTGCCTTGATGAAAGAACTTCAGGATCTGTATTTGGCTAACACATGTTAAAATGCCATTTGTATTCTAAGAAAGGACTTTGACCAGAGAGACAAAAAGAGCTGTCTCCAGATGCCAACTGGGACAATCAAGAACCATTAGCAACCTGCAGATACTTCAATCACTGAAGCTATTGACAGGATAGTTGGATCCTAATTATTTCTGGAACTAGAATAACTTTCTGTAGTTTAAAATGAAAAAGCTAGTACTTTTAAAAAAAAAAAAAATCTAGATAGGATTAGGAAATTGCTTCGTTCTATTCAGAACCCATTCACACCGTCTCCAGCTATCCCAGCCCCTCCCGAATATACATGAAATGCTCTTACAAATAATATAGCTGAACATTTAGAAAAAGAAGGCAGATGACCACATGAAAGCGGACCTGTAAGATGAGACATGAATCAGAATGTTGATGAATACCCACAGCTGAAAGTGTCTTTTTTTTCCCCAGAAGAACTTGTGGAAAAAAGTACTTCATCTTCAAAAGGGACAAGGGGCCCAAAAGGGAGAAACATCATTAAGAACCATGACAGTTCTGAATATGAGTAAGGCACACAACATGTTCCAAGCCACTGGATGATTTATACTGCTTTATACTAGGAGGAGCAAAGGGAGTTCCTCCCAAAGTCTGGTGGTCCTCAGATGTTATATCTGTGAAACATCGCCTCTTCAAAGAAGTAATCAGAAGTGACAGACGGTTAGTATGGCGTGCTTTGACTAAGGATAACATCCTCATTAATAAGCATTTCTGTTTTTTTAAGTACTGATGGAAGCCATGTGAAGGTTGAACAAGCAAGACAGTCCACAAAGATGGTCGAGGAACAACGGTCACCATAAAAGAAGCTAAAAGTGTATTTCTCAGAAACAACGACAAAGTACTTTGATTTATGGAGTATAAAAGACAGAAAGATGAGCACAGAATTGGATTGAGTCATATATACAAGTGAATACATGAAATGCAAGACCCTGTGAACAAAATGATAAGTCTGCCCATGACAAAAAGCACAGAACTTTTTCTGACTTCTGAAGAATAATACATTTTTACCACTCTCACAAACAAACTGATTGAGGTGCTTATTTCTCTAATTGTTGCTCTTGATGTTGCTACTGCATTCATCCCTGAGCCTCATTTTTTTCAGCTCTGCAGAAAAAAAAACACAGTTGTTTTCTGCTCTCATCCCAGATCAAAAAAAAAAAAAAATCTATTTGCAGCTTTCTGTTTCTGAGCATATAGTGCCATCTATATTCTCGGGATGTTTTCACAGGCTCTGCATGAAAACAATTACTTTGCCTGTCCTAAAAGCTCAGCACATTTAAATGCATTTTTTATTACCCAGATCCTAAAATAACACACACACAAGGATTTTCTAAAGTGACAACTGATTAGGACTGTTTTGCTTTATGGGATGCTAATTTGAGAATCCTTCAATAGCTTTGAGTGTCAAAAAGCATTAAGCAGCCTCCTTCTTGAAATTATGACTTTTTAAGACATTTCAGGACAGACACAAACTAAAACATTTTACATTTTTAACAAACAGCTGTGTGTTTTCGTTGCATAAACTCTGTAACTCCTAGCCATTAAGAATATATAGGAACTACTTGGAGATTCAAAGTAGGCTCTGTAGAGCCTACTCCCATTCTGTACCCAGCAGGAACAGAGTTGTGCAGGTCAACCTTGCTTCAGGAAATTGAACAGGAAATGAACATGCGGAAGGACCTGTCTTCTTTTGAAGCTAAGAATAGGTACTCTCCTCAGACTTCAACTCTCCCTGGAAAATAGGAGTTTTGCAAATCAGGGCAGGTTGCTGGTGCTGAAACAGCATTGAGGCCCAAAAAACACAGCCCTGTGCTCAAAAGAAGGAAACATGCCTGGAGACCACACTCTTGTGATTTCAGAAGAAACACACTTGAATCTATAAAACTCACAAGAATGGGGAAATAGTTAAACTCCTTTCTTACAAAGGCATTAAGAGTTCTTCAAGCTTTTTTTAATTTGGGGAGTCTTCCATCAAAGCTTTGTATCCTGGCAAAGATCAGTGATAGACAAGGACCATGAAAAGAGCGCTGAAACTTTAAGACCAGCAGCACACTGTACCAGCCCTGAAGACAAGAAGATCCTTTACCACTGCAGCTGAATCACTCTATATGCAAGACAGGTATAAAAATAGATGAAACATGGCACAAAGAGCCTTTTCCACATGCAAGAAAAACAGTAGCATTAAGCACAGTAAAGTAAATGCCTTTTTCTCCTGTCTTAGACGGACATACCCCGGTGTATGAGGACAGATAAGCTGTACTCCTTGAAAAGATGCATTGACAAATACTCTTTACCTTAGAAAGCATTTTGCCACCTGACTGAAGAATTCCTTGACAGTGGTGAGAGACTTCTTCCTTCAAGGTACTTCAGCTTCTACTTTAAACAACTGACTGAACATTTTATGAGTGATAAAGGTCAATGCCTTAATAATATACTTGACAAAGAGCAGTATAATCTCAGCAAATGCATAAGAACATAATTGTAGATGCGCCATGAACAGTAACAGCAAAAATATGAATCAGATTCAAACCAAGTATTAATCTTGTTTGCAATTCTGTTTTCAATTTTCCATATCACCAGATTAAACTACCAAAAAGAGAAATTAGTGATGAGACAAAGCTTATTAGATCATTTTGTACATCTCCTTGGAAATACAAAATTGCTCTCTGCAGCAAGTATCTCAATGCTTTGTTCTGAATGACCTAAGGGGAAGCGATGCTACTGATCTACTCTGAAAGAAAAGAACTTCTACCAAAACTTTATTAAGAGCTGTGTCCTTATATACCATCTAAATTTTCCTTTGCTCAATTTATTCCTATTTTTCACCTATCCTCAGACCTTCTACATTTTTTAGGTCCTGCTTTATGACTCGCATTTACCTCAAACAAATAGTTTTCATCTTAACCTCTTACTGAATGAAATATTTTAATAATTAAGCACAGAGTTTTGGGGGGATTTTTTGTGCCTTTTACTTTTCAGGAACAGATGGATGTAAAGGAAGAACTCCAGAACCGTAAATGGAAATTTTCTGATTATGTTAACATTTTAACAGAGGTCAGATTACGAATTTGACGTTAACACACCTCAGTATCTATGAGAAATGCAATTTCCTAAATTTGCATTTGACTTTTCAGTGGTAATCTCACATTGGTTACTCAGAGTCATCTTGATCCAAACCTTTATTTTTCTCACTAAGACAATGTCTGTGTTCAGTCAAGCCCACAGAATGTTATCTGACCCTCCTTCATGTTATTAATTCATTAAAACTCACTTTTTAGTTTGCATACTACCAAGATCAGACTAACAGGCATGCAGTTACTCAAATCTCATTGCCCCTTTCATAGATGTAAAAAGGTAACTAACATGTATCAACTGGACTGTACTTTCATAGCTCGAAGTTTTTAGGTTTTTAAAGCAGCTTTTAATTCTACAATTAAAATACAGATCGCATTATGAACACAAAGTAAGGCTAGCATATTTTTATAATGACCATATAAATCATATGCATAATCAAGTTATATTTTTATAATTAGCATATAATTACCTTTTAACATAAATTTCCACTGGTTGCAAACCATTTACTGAAATAGTAGTTGAATTTTAATGATCATACAATAAAACACACAGATTTTATTACTCATCCCATTTTTCTCCTATAGAAACTTGGCTGAAGGAATAGATGTTATTTCCTCAAAGCAGAAATATTTTCCCCGTGAGCACTGTTTTTAAGATGTGGCAATATGATTAACCTGCTTTTAAAAAGAACCATCAGCCTGTGACTGTCCTTATGGTGAAGGGTTTTCCCTTTTGTATCTTCAAACTGAAGGTTAACTGAAATGAATCGTTGGCAATGATCCTATTAATAAGTCTCCATCAGTAATCACCTGTTCACTGTGGGCTGAAGCAGTTGAGCCTCAATCCTCCATGAGAGTATGTCTAATCCCTTGCAAAGATTTTGTCTCCCAACTAGATGTCCAAGTCAAAGACAGTAACAGAATTTTATATTGATTATGTCTTTCACCTGTCCTTCATTCAAGAGCTTGCCCTTGGTCTTGGATATAAACACTGCTTGAAAGTTTTCCCCCTTCTTTTTTCCCCTGTAATATTTTAGTATTTTTGAGTATGAGTGGAATGAAAGATCTACAATGGCACGCTGTTGAAGCTAAGAATACACTGGCCAGAAAACACAACAAAAATACAGCACGATGAAAGGCAACACAGTACTCTGAATACTATTAAAAAAAAAAAAAAGCTTTTCAACTTACAGACATATTAGTAGTACAGACAGATCACCTAAATCTTACAGTCAAATGAAAAAAATGCAGCTCTTCAAGCACCACTGCAAAAGTCACCTCTCAGTAAGTTGAACAAGACTTACAGTTATCTTTCTTACTAAGATCGTTTCTGTCTTCCTACTTGGCATACAGCTATGGTAAGAGTTGTATCCTGAAAGTAAGAGAGAGAGTTCTGTGAACTCTGTAAAACACAGGATCTACATTATGGGTTCAGTTTCTTTGAACAGCTTAATTCTACTGGAAATAATTGTGCCAGTATTTCAACAAGTGTATCTTCAATCCGGCACACTTTTCCCATGTCCTGAGTGTTCTGGAATATCAAGTATCTTCTGTTGTATCACACAACGTTGTCTGTCATTTTATCTATGTGGAACTTGGCATACTCATGCCAATCTCTACTTCACATGTCTTTTGCTTATAACCAAGATTCTTCTGATAAACCCAACCTCTGGGCAGTTTTATCTGTCACTCCAAGAACCAGACAAAGAAAGGAAACAAAAAAAATATTAGAAAAAGGGAACCTTTTTTTCCCCTCTTCAAAAATAGAAACACTATTCTACTAACCATGACAGGAATGGATGTCACTGAATCCTTCACCATCATATTCTCCCGTAACCCAGGAAAACACCAAAAATATTATATCATGGAACATGGAAGACCTTTTATCTTGAAAAATTATAACCTAATTCAGCTGGAACTAGTTTACACAGCTTTCATCTTGGTGACAATCTCACATCAGAGCACTCAGCTGGAAAAGCCTCCATAAAGTAACACTCAATATGATCAAATATGATCACTCTGACAATTATATATCAGTGTTGTCATATCTGAGGGCTTTACTAGAGTATCAACTTTAGGAGTAACATGATTTGCAAGACGCTCAGCTTTTATTTTTAAGCTAAGTTTTCAGATCTCAAGATTCATAGGCAATAAAACCAGAAGGGACTGGTGTCATCATTTTTAACTCCTGCATATCAATGTAGGATTTCCCTAAATTTATTCAAATTAGAACCAGCGAATAATTTTTGAAGTGAAAATTTCTTATGACAGAGATTGAATCACTGCATGATTTCAGAGACAGGCTTGAAAAAATTGAGTCCGTTGCTCCAAATCAGAAATGAGAAAAATAAATATGAATATGTTATATTAAAAAAAGTTTTTTAAGAGGGTTAAGAGGGGTTTTTTAAACTCTCATATATATATGAACTTTTACTTTTGGCAGTAGAGATGGTTAGGGAGATCTGATTCATAATTTGTTAATGTTGCTAATGTTTGGAGTTGAGAATAGTGTGCTAGCAAAGCTTTTAAGTCACATCACATACAAATATATCCATAATAGGTTAGCCCTGTATATTGATTCTTCTCACTAAAATATTGCTAAGATGGTACTGAAAAGATTAAGATTTTTTGAAGCTACATTGTCATATGGTCACTTTTATGAATTATGACATTGGCTGCTTTCGTGTTAACATGATATTATTTGCTTATTAGTGATATTACTGACAGAGAATTGACAGAAAAAGGAAGAAACTTCAGACTCGCTCGCTTTTTTTGTTCTCATTCAGATTCAACACGTTATGATAACGAAGCAATACTTTCCACGCTTGATAGCGTACAGATACATGTGGCAATAGATTAAAAGTAATTGACAAATATTCACTAAGTATTTATCAAGACTTTTGCAAACAAGTCTGGGTAGCTTACATTCCAGGTTTTAAAAAGGAACAGATGTTAAAGGAAATATAAACTTGCAAGTAATGTCATATTGTTATATACGAACAAAAAAGTTTTCTTCAAAATATTAAATCCTTGCACAATGTTTACATTGGATTAACTCATGCTTCAAGGCTTTCGTTGACTTCTGGCAAGGGCAGATTCAGGAAGATTTTCTTCCTCCTCTTGATGCATAATATGATTGCTGGGTTTGTTCTATATTTAATTCATTTCTAGTCACTGAAAACCAGCTGTGACCAGATTTGGGACATGGCATGTGCAGACAGGCATTTCTAGAGACACTAAAAATCTTCAGTGTACAAAGACATTAAAGTGTCTCACTGGTTTATCGTCCTCCCACACTAAGGCTGAATCAGTAACTAGACTATTTGATTTTAATTTAACTAAGTTCAGGAAGACAGACAGAAATTGTTGAGGCTTTTTATTTTTCTCTATAAACTCTGTGTTTAGTCAGTCTCTCAGGACTATATTAGAGCTTTACTTAACAACTCCCAGGCTGATACAATGATCTAGATTGCTGAACATATCCTTGATAACTTCTGATCTCTTCCTATGGCTTTCAATCTCTTCTTTGGTCTAAACTATTTTCTATAAAGCTAGAAGTGTTCTTTGACTTTCAATTAGTGGAGCTTCTTGGCCAAGTACGTACTACATGCTTGCCTGTGATGGTAGCAGATTAGATTCAAGGACAGGGGTTTTATTTCTTCTCCAGTCCAATCTTATAATGGAAAAGACTTATTAATATAGGCTGGAGCACTGGTATAATGAGGGTCCTATTATTTTCAGTTAGCAAAGAAGAAACTTTCATTCCAGTTTGCAATTAGTGTGAACAAAATTTAGGTATGAATTGCCTTCTTCTGTATAATTCATTGTAAAAGTACAATAGTAGCAGGTTTTCCTTACACCATGATTTTCATCACAGACCCTGAAAATCTTTTAAATTAGAAATAAAATCTTACTGCAGTAAAAATACCTCAGATATTTTACCAGACAAAGGAATAAATCTAAGAACTCAAAATCTTTACCTCTTTGTTCTGAGTATCCTCCCCAACACATTAACCTGAAGTTAAAATTAATACTATATAGATACATGAAAGTGCCGTCCAATCAGAAGGCAACAGTAGTTTTGCCAGATTTCCACAATGCAAAGACTTCACCTTGTGTATGTAAGTCAAGGCAAAAAATAACTCACTGATATCTGATAATATTGACCTCTGAGATTTAGAGTTGTAATCACAAGAAACTGCAAAAGCAATGCATATATTATCCCTGCTTATTTTCTAACTACTCAAACTTGAAAAATAGCTACTCCTCACACTATACTTCACTATCTCAGCTCCTTCAACTTCATGCTCTTTAAAAAGCTAAAATTCAATATTCCAGATCACATTCCACCTCCTTCTTTGACGTATAACCTTTTCAAAAAGTAAGTGTACAAAAATTTGAACATAATAAGGTGATCAATAAACTCAGGTGTTTCTCCATGGGAAGGAACAGGACGCAATTCTTCACGCACATTGGTCTCTTCTAATATTCAGAAACTTTAAAAGCTGTTGCTTCATTATAAAAAACTTGGGAGTAATTTAAGCAAGTAATAGTCCATTAGAAAGTAGTAATTTCAATTAACTAGGACTTTAATTACTAAAGTGCACAGAATTGATGACTGGACCAGGTCTTATGCACTGTTACTGTAAGAATTAGTTTACTGTGACAGTTTTTAGAGTATACGCACCTCTGTTGTTCTAGCTGTTTAATTGTAAGGCATTTGTGAAAATCATACTCTTCAAGTCTATAATGTAAGGCACATAATCTAAATTAAAATTCAGATTTAGGCTGAGGGAACAACTTGATACACAAACCAAGTGAACTATGCAATAACTGCAAATGTCATATAAACATAATGAATTATTGACCTTGGTTTTCATTCTTAAGTATTTTCTGCATATAATATTTCATTACAAGGTATTACAAGAATTGCAGCTTTGTCCTGGTTTCGGCTGGGACTGAGTTAATTTTCTTACCAGTAGCAGCTGTGTTTTGGATTTAGTATGAGAAGAATATTGAAAACACTGATGATTTTAGTTGTTGCTAAGAAATCAAGGACTTTTTCCAGCAACTTATATTCATCTAAGGAGCAGGTGTGCAGGAGCTGGGAGGGAGCACAGCCAGGCAGCTGGCCTAAGCTAGCCAACGGAAATATTCCACACCGTAGATGTCACACTCAGTTTACAAAAAAGGGTTGTCCAAGGGGTAGCAATCCTTTTTTTGCCCTCTCTTTTCCCAAATTCTCTCTGGTCTGCGAGTTTGAACTTTCTGGGAGTTCCATCTTTTTTGGGAATTTTGAGAAATTTGCGAAATCCGCAAGTTTCAGGTTCTGCGATCACTGCTTGGGGACTGGCTGTGAATTCATGATCAGCTGATGAGAAATTCATAGAATCATGGAATCCTAGGTTGGAAAAGACTTCTAAGATCATCAAGTCCAACCACCAACCCTACACCACCATGTCTACTAAATCATATGCCACATCTACACGTTTTTTGAACACCTCCAGGGATGGTGACTCCACCACCTCCCTGGGCAGCCTATCCTAATACAAATTGTATTGTATATAGTTTGTTTTGCACATTCATTGTTATAATTAGTAGCAGTATTTCCTTTACTGTCTTATTAAACTGTCTTTATCTCTTTATATGCCCACCAGATCCATCCCACAGGGAAGTCTGCTGCCTCCCTGGGGCCCAAGTTAGGGATGTTGCTAGGAAGCACCCTGGTCTGGTGCGGCCTTCTGATTATTACCACTGTTGGTAATGCGGGTTGGCAGTGATGAGATCGCAGAGAGATGTCCCAGGGCCATCAAAAGGGACTTCAGGGCACTGGGATGATTGGTTGAAGGATCCAGGGGCACAGGTGGTGTTTTCCTCAGTCCCATCAGAGGCAGGGAAGAGCACTGAAAGGGCCAGGAAAACTCACCTGATTAACAGGTGGCTCAGAGAATCACAGAATCACAGAATCACAGAATAGTAGGGGTTGGAAGGGACCTCTGTGGGTCATCTAGTCCAACCCCCCTGCCAAAGCAGGGTCACCTACAGCAGGCTGCACAGGACCCCGTCCAGGC
>Ga0065711_1046788_pt1 | contig 12698 bp, 6 predicted proteins | sample Hoacrofraction12_FD_59098 | JGI IMG/M metagenome (GOLD analysis project Ga0065711, IMG submission 59098) | Hoatzin crop microbial communities from Cojedes, Venezuela - Epithelial fraction 12 v2 (version 2) | ecosystem: Host-associated > Birds > Digestive system > Esophagus > Crop | place...
CCCCCCCCCCCCACTCTTTCCACAAAGTGCTGGAGCAGAACAGAAGTGCACAGAGTGTGTCTGTGTGTGGCAGAGAGGGAGTGGGGTGGGAGACAGAATTTTTTTATTATTTTTTCCCCCGCCTATGACTGCTTACTGTATGACCTTATGCTACTGTGTCCGGCAGAAGTTCTAGGGAGACAACTCCAGCCTTCCAGTAAGATCCAAATAATGTGGAGAGTAAACAGCAGTGGGAGGAGGTAAAAATAAACTTCTTCTTGCTTTTCCTGACCAGCTGGCTGACATGACACTGAACCCTTGTCCTGTGTCTTAATAATAGCAAAAGACTTGGTGACACTCTGATACTTTGGGCAGTATCAATGTTGTGGAAGAAGCAAATGGAGCTGGTCAGCACAAGACGCAGATGAGCATTCAAGTATAATACAAATATTGTAAAGTTGAATTTAAGTGCTAAAATATGTGTTAAAACTTCAAAAGGATGGAAGACAAGAAAATCTTCCTATGTGATTTTTTTCCTCTTTCTCCTACTCATAATCGGATCTCAGCTAGTGCGGCATACCCAAACTGAGTCAAACTCTTCCATCTTTCAGTTCCAAATGATTCTATATCAAAAGGTAGATAAGAATCTGTTTGAAGTAAACCCACAATCTAAAGCATGCCAAAATAGCTCACTTCTTCACATATTTATAATTGTCAGCTAAAAAAACTGTAACAGTTATTTCTTTATATGTTTTGCAGGTGCTAGACTATGTAGGTTACTGCAGCTTCTCTGTCTTTTAGAAGTGCACATAATGTGGACAAAAATAAGGCTTTTCACTCAGATTTTAGGTGCATTCACTCCCTTCAAAACAAAGTTGTGGATACCAGTCTGACTATGTCAGTGGCATATTTCTCCATCTGACATAAAAACAAGAAATCAGAACAAGAGATGTCTATTAATGTCAAAATACACTGACAGTCAATTTTCAGAATAGTGTCAGCTTCACTCACGTACTGTAAGTATGAATCCACCTGGGTGATTTTGTTTTGGCATTAGAGTGATGAGTTCTGTACAACTCCAAATTCAGGACTGAATGCTGAGTTGATGTAATCTGAGACAAAGATGATTTGGAAAGTCAGGTGTCTTCTGATGAGGAAATACTTTATCTGAAACCATGATATGATCTGTCTCCCAAATATGATAAAGTTCAAATCCAAAATGTTTGATTCCCCCTCAAAAGAGGTGCTGCAAAAACATATATGTTTTTTATTTCTCTGTAGGTTATTAAGCATAGGTTACCAACTTTATGTTGCTAATGATAAATATACAATTAAAGTATACTCATGGTTAAGGTACTGGCAGTTAAACTATGTGCCTTATGCATGCCTTTTTTTATTTAAAGAAAATTCATCTTGTTGATATGCAGGGTACTTGTGACCTATGGTTTTGTTTAAAAATTTCTTCTTTCCCTTGCAAGCAAATAGGTTTTACGTTTCCTCGTCCTAACATCAGCATTGAAAGATTTGGAACCTTCTGTCCCGCTGATTGCTAATAAATCTTTATTAAAAAATACAACAGTTAGATAAGATTTATTTTTCTTTTGTATTTAGTAAGAGTGCTTAGAATTTGTTTTATACTCCCCAACAGTTTTCATTTAAGTGAAGAGTACAACTTTAAATAAGCATATTTTGCACTGTTTTTCTTCATTCTAGAGTGTGTTAAATTAATCAGCTGGGTTTACAGGCAAAGCAGGGGCTGAAATATGAAAGTAATTATTGCTTGATAATCTCAGCTTTATGAATAAACCAGCATAGAGTTTGTAGCCTTGTCAGAACAGAGCCCTCATCATCCTTGACTGTATTTCATAGTCAGCTGGGGTAACTAAGCTTGGGATAGAGTTTACAGATACCAGCTTCTTGCTCTCACACTGGATTCCAGTCATCATGTGTACTTTGAGCATCCTTTCACATTGTAATGGCAGAAATCCAGCAAGAATAGACCAGGGACCTTGTCCGGTTATAGGTGTGAGTTTTGCCATTTTGGCTGTTGCATTTAATTTCTTGGACTGACAGCAGTTGAGGGCCCTTCGGTAGTAGTACAGTTTATCCAGCCACCTTCAGCCTCTCTGTCCAGTAATGTTCAGATGTTTTGCTTGGCACTGCCTTGGAGCCCACCGATGTGAGTGCACAATATTATATTTGTCTGTTATGGAGGAAGCATTCTTGAAAAATATTTCATCATGCAGATTGTGTTTTCTTGCTTCTAAATTATTATTTAGCACACTTGGGGGGGAGGAGTCAGCAGTATTAGAATAAAATTTCTTCCGCTATTGGATGAGGTTTCACTTGAAGAGCCTCTGTGAGGCCAGTTAAGACATGGCTATACTTGATTTTTTGCAGAACAAGGTGAATTATGGGCTTCCCCAAACAGTGGAGTTCTGCCTAACATTTTTCCTGGCACACAGTTCCCTTATGAAGAGATTGTGGAGCACATGAGGGAGTGCATTGCTTGTAGTCTCTTAAAGAATATTCCTGGAAATGTGAGAAAGAATCCAGTACTTCTGAAGATGTATTTGAAGCCTCTGCCAACAAGATCATCTTAAAAATTAGATGATTTACTTAGTCATTAGTAAAACAGATTTATTTAGTCATTTTGCATCCAGTGTTCCTGACTTTCCTAAGCAAGAGACTGATAGTAAACTAATTCAAGAATGGCAGGAAAATGCCCATGGTGCAGAAATAAGAACAAAGTGTAGCAAATTTGTTTCAGCTGCCTGCTGAAGTCTCTGCAAAGACAAGTTGCAGCATCCTGTGAAGAAGACTGCTTGCAGGTAAAAGGCTGTTTTGGGCATAGATTTTCCTCAGGAGAACAATAGTGACTTGTCTCAGCAACAGCCCATAAATGGAGCGGGGCTGATGAGAGCTCTGCATCTAGCTGTCTGCCCTGTCTGTGGCCTCAGCTCTCCATGACCGGGCTGTCTTAACTGTGTGTGATGCAGCTGAACCTCTGTAGCTCAGTGTATTAAAGGTAAAATTGCACTGGTATTAGGCTGCTTCGGGATATTGAATTAAACTTGTTTATACCATAGAATAGTCTCCACAGGAAAAAAAAGACAATGCAGAGGACAGGGTGTGCCAGGCTTTAGTACTCCTTTGCTTGTGAGTCAACATTTCTCATGTCAGCGGCGTTTTAGATTTCCTGGTGTAAGAAACCTTTTAACTTCAACAGAGACCAGAAGCTTCTTTTTCTTCTTCATCTTTTTCTTAATCCTGAGTTGCCAACAGCCCATGTAGAAATAAAAAATTCCGTCTGGTTCTACAGATGAATGCCAGACTTCTAATTAACCCAGTGAACATGTATAGTTCAAATTTGCTGTATCCATTCATCTGTACTTGAATTAAGAAAAGGGACGTGTTCAGTGCTGTAATGTAGTAAAGTTTATTTTTTATTAACTGGATTTACACTTGTAAGTTAAAGCTAATTTGTACAGCTCATTCACTAGGGCCACTGGGGATAGTTTAGTTTTCTACCTACTTGATTCTAGGCCATAAAATTATGTCCATTACCTGCAACTTTCAAGTTTTTCATTGAATTGATATTAGTATTTGCAGGGCTTAATATTATATAACAACACAGTTTTATTCGGACTATGTCCCCAAATCCAGATTTCTGAATCTTTGTCCACTTTAGCTTTTGCAGTACGTAAATTCTGCATATGAGTTTTGCACATTGGGCCTATTTTTATTCTTCCTAAGCAGCTGTGAATCGTCCTTGAATAACTTCTCCTTTTGATCGGACAGCATATTGAAGCATGGAAAACTGGGGCTTATAGAGCCAGTCTCCCTCCCTGTTTCACTCCTGAATGACGTTTAACTTGCTGTCAGTCACTGCATACCATTGAGCTTCCAGAAGGAAGAAAAAACAATACACCCTCCCTGCCCACTCCCCTCAAAAAAATCCAGGCAAATTTATCTCAGTGACATCCTATCTTTAATTTTGGAAATATTTTCCTGATGTCCACCTGAATCTCTGTAGAATGCTGCAGGTAGTGAATCTTTCAGGAAACAAACGAGCTGCAGCCGTAATGGCCTGAGAAGGGTGTTCAGAGGGAGAACGCAGCACAGGAGGTTGTATACTATGTTGCAGCTCAGCTGCCACAAGCTAAAACAAATATGGTACAAGAAAGTTCACTCTAGTTTCAGGGGTATTAGAAGGTGAGAAGACTGGGACAGGATGCATTCTGAGCTTACTGGTTCCTTTAAAGGAATAAATAATGGCAACTAAAATACCCCAGATATTCTATAGCTTCGGTCAAGTGGAGCTGGTTAAAAGATACTTGCTAATGGTGTATATAATTGTTTTCTTTCCTGACAGCTTTTCCTGTATAAAGAATTTCAGTTGGATTTCTTTGCACTAACTAAAATGCTCTAAATGTGGTCCAGCATTATCGTGTGTATACTTTTATTACTTCTCAGTGCATAAGCCCTAATCACCAGCTACTGGTAACTTTTCCTTGTGAAACATGACTTCTTGCATGGGAGCACCTGATCATCTCACACTGCTCACCTATGCTAAGGGAGATTGATGCACAGACTTCTTAGCATGGCACAAAGCAATCAAGTAATTTTTAGGACTAGAAAAATGGTAGGTCTGACATAAAAATCACTTTCCAGGATAGGACAAAATAGGAGCCTACCAGACAGTCAGAGGAGTGGTGAGTTGGTGGAACTAAACCTCTTTCCCAAGTCATGTTGTTGTTGTTTTCAGTGTGGGCTTAAACATGCTCACAGATGGAACCAGGCAGGTTCCTGGTGTTGCTGAAATTGTGCAGCCAATATGTTTTTTCCCTCTGGCACGGCATTCACCTTCAAATAGCGCATTTCCTGAACAGGCGCTACAGGCCCTCCTGAGCGTCTGTTCCTGCACAGATTATATTGCTCAACGTGAGCTGTGCTTTAACCGATACAGGTAAGCCTTCACAAAGGCTGTGTGGACTCTCTTTCATTTTAAGCCACACTTATTTTTGTTTCAGATCAGTAAGTAAAAACAGGTAGGGGCAAAATTAGAATGGTTTTCAGCGAAGCAGGAGTTTCTACACAGCAATTCCTCAGTTTTACTTAATTCTTTCAGATTTTTTTCTTCTGCACATATGTATAGGTGTCTTTCTTGAATAAAAATTTACTGAGCGCATCTGGATTTGACCTTTTAAAGCTGAAATGTAAATTTATTGTGGCTTTTATTGGGCTATCTTGTGAGTAAGGATGTAAAGATTTGACTAGCAGAGACAGAACCTCACAATAATCTAAGCTATTAAACATTATTTTTAGTTAAGAACAAACACTATCTTTGAAAGTTCCCAATGCTTTGATAGTCAAGAGTTTTAATGGTCTGTATGAGATGGGTAGCATTAGCAAAGACTTTGTGGAGAAATTGTAAGCAGACAGCCTTTTAGAATGGGAATACATTACACTGTGTTTAGCACAGTAGAACCATTGTATACGTATATTGCAGTGCTGCCATTATTGGAACAAAGAGAAACTTTCTTTTACATAAAAATTCTCCAAGGGTAAAAAAGAACGGTAAGAACACATACGACTAGTACATTGTCTTGACTACTTTATTTCTGCTTTCTTACCCCCTTGATGATTTAGCAGAGTTCTAGTAGGAGGGAGGGGGGAGACTAGGGGGGAAAAAAGGAAATTGGAATAGAAAGCTGTCCTTAAGAGATGCTAATGTGTTCTTCGGGAAGTCACCTGTCAACAGAGAAAGTTACTCACTTTAGCAACTACTGTCTTTGTGAAGTAGTGAAGTGTAGTGAAGCTGCCGAGTTTTGACAGTTTGTAATGTTAGCACTATCTTTGGGTCCTTTTACTCCATTTTGTCTCCCAGAGTCTCTAGTATTCTGTATCAACTGCTGCTTCCATTCAGGGCAGCATTTTCTGATAGTCTATTCTTAACTGTAAAGCTGGGTCTTCATTTCCCATATAGAATTTTGTCTTTAATTTTTTTTGTGGAACTAGGATTTTTATGTACTGTGTGACATAATTTCTCAGGAGCCAAATATGTAAATTCAGAATTCCCAGAACCCATAGATGTAGAGGTTCTGCTATGTAATATAATATAATATAAGCCATAACCATATAAAACCTCTAGAGCTGCGTAGATGTTAAACTGGCTACATGACAGCCAGCTAAGTCTGATATAAGTGTCTGTTGAATCCACATAAAGAGACTATAAAATGACTTATTAAAAAAGCCCTCTATTTGTATCCATGTCAGAGCAGTATCCAGTTGAACATTCTTGGGTTCTGAGTTTCAGATGTGCCAGCATTAAATAAAAGATAATTGAATCCTCAAGTGAACTCCAGAGGAATATGCCACCATTCTTCCCCCAAGATAATTCAGCTGCTTTTATTTGTATTGTGGTAATCCCTACTGACCCTGCTCAGAAATTAAGCTCATTCTTTACCCACCACTTTAAACTTATGTATAATGAAGAGACAGCCCTTGTACCAACAAGCCTACAGAAATGATGCTAAAACAAACTAGATTGTGAGGCCAGGTTCTCAGTGACGTGAGTGGTCATAGTGTCCAACACTAGGATGAAGTTTTCCTCTTGCTCAGTCTATGTTGATATTTTACAATAGAAGCAAATACTGTAATTCTTTGGTAAATTTTTGTTTTTGAGGCATTTATTTTGAAACTGATACATAAAATTTTTAATGTCTAAAAAATACTTCCCTAATTCTGAGTTGTTGAAGGCATTGTTTTTTTATAACCATACACTTGATATTGAATAAGATAAAAACGCATCACCCTGCCTGCATATGACTTTCTCTTTAGCCGTAAACCAGACTAAATAGCAGTGGTTTCATGGCACTTTTTTGGTATTACAGTTCTCTCCACTTCCTTTTTGAAGCATTTGGAGGGTGGATTTCCATGGTGAAGAGACTGAACAGATACAATAACACCCAGAAGGAGTGTCACTAAACCAAAAAAATAAGATGTCTGAAATTCTGCCTCCCCTTCCCCCCAAAAAAACGTAAAAAAGTGAAGGATCAGGGAAAGCTGAAAGGAGCATCTTACCTAGAAGTGGTGTGATGCAAATACAAGTACTGAATTCAGGAATTCTTTAATCAAAGTGCTATGATGACTTTTCTTTTCCTTACAGCAAAGTATGTTTGTAGGACAATTTGAGACTTTCTCCATTAAAGAGCATGACACTGCATAGAACAGGTATGGTCTGCGGGCTGTTGCGCACGGTTCTGCTAACCTGGCTTTCCTTCTATATTTAAGGTGCCTTTTTTTTTTTTAATACTGGGCATGATGAGTTCTGGTAATTTAGCATGAATTGTGTCATAGTTAGTGCTTTTCTGTCAAACACTGGTTGCACAGTTTCTCAGCATTCGTGAAAGTTTGTATTCACTTCCTCTCAGATTGTATTACAATAGAAGAAAGAAATCACCATATGCCGTAAAATAGAGCATTCAAAGGGTACATAGAAGAATTTAACATGGAAAAATATGTTGTTCTAAAATTGATATACTCATTTAAAAGTTAGGAAAAGAAAGGGTGAAAAGTTCATATAGCTGTAGGCTTTTACAAAATGTCTTGTAGCGTTTTCCAGAAACTTTCATGAGAATTTACAGGATACATATGGATTATTGATTAATAAATATACATTGTGCTGAATTTGCAGACTTTTGAGTACCTTTTCAGTACTTCAGTGTAAGGGAGTATGAGGGTGATATTTGAATTTTATAGATAGCGAGGGTTTTTTTCACAAGTCCTGAATTTTAACTGGAATGGAAGAGAGTAAACTGTTAATCTCATGAAATGCATCAGTGAATGTCTTATGAACTTTGGTTTCGTAAGACCATTTTCTCATCTCAAACTACTTGGCTATGTTTCATAACCAGGCTTGTATTGTGCTTAGTGGTGGAAGGCAGCAGATCAGACTGCATTCCTCTAGCCCTGTGCCAGTAAATCCACAGCTGTCAGATGTAATTTGCACCAACTATAATATCCAGACTGAGAATAATGTACTTATAATTTAACCCTGTAACCAGTTTCCCTGGTGCTAATGTATGTTGGAGAGTCTAGAAAAGAATCCCCAAATTTAATAATTGCTAGTATCATGCTGGTTTATGCTCTGACATAAACCAAATTTGTATCATGTCCTCCCAATAGTATATGTATTTACTATTATTGTGTTATTTGTTTATTGTGGTATTGTCTGGACTTTCGAGATGGAGACTTAATAAAAATAATTAAATAGTGCTGTCCATAACAGCAACAATAGTAATAAAGAATCAGATTAATCCACAAACAGAAACTCAACATACTGAAAAGGAAGATTATCTAAGGGGTAATCACAATGTTAATACTAATACAAAGTTAATCCTCTCAAAATAATAAGCTTACACAAACCCCAGCACTGGCCATGAAACCTCAGTGCCTAAGTACAGCTTGAGACCCTTCTTGAGATCTGAGGAGCAAGTGCAGAGATTACAGGCTTTGAGAATGTCAGAGAGCAAATTTTGTGGGGCTGGACATTGCCTCATTTCTAGCTCACAGTAAATTGTGTCAGAGCTGGCCTACTCTACTGCCCTTCCACAGAGGTTATAAAATGACGATTGCTTTTCCTTTGCATGAATGACGCCAGAGGACAGAAAGGACTCGGTGGTTTATCAAAATATCGTGCTTAACTTCCAGCTCAGGCTATTTCTGTATTTGAAAGAAGTTCAAAGGTGAACGTGGATTTAAGAATTTTGTAAAACAGCTGAATGCTTGCATGGGACTGCTTAATTGACCCCTCTCTCAACTGCTCTGCGGAGTCAGTTGTGCTTTAAAAGGTGGGAGTATCACGAGAAATTTCAAAAGAATCACTTGCAAGCCATAATGTATGAATGACAGCAGTGAGTGAGTCCATGGATTGTTTATTATTCACCGGTGTAAATCGGCAGCTGTTTCCCTGAAGTCTGGTATTTGGAAATGCTGAGCAACTTCAATCTAGCTCTACCTTCATAGACTGAACATTTTCTGAGAACAGAAGAAAGAAGCCATGCCTCTGATGCTGGTCAAGGCAAATTTTGTGCATTTGGTATGATAATGCTGGACATGGACTGGATTTGTTCCAAACTTTTATTGAGATGTTTGGAATGTTTCCCTTATTTTGTATGCTTTGTTCCCCCATTGGAAGCTGCTCCATGATGCGTAACTCTACTATTTCAGCTCTTGCTGTTGTGGCATTTAAAATATATTTTCCAAAACCTGCTCAGGTAAACAAATATTCCTGGGATGATGTGTTCCATCTTCTTGACAAAGTCGGACTGGCAGTAGATTAATTTTTTACCTAATCACAGAGTTGTAAAAGCAGCAGTCTTATCTTCTTTGCATTACTGGGAAAAGCAACAGTCTCTCTTCTTTCCAGCAGTGGGAATTATTTTTCTAATGAGTTAAATGGGCAGAAGTCTTTCAAGGGCTTGCTCTGCATCTCAGAAACTCTTTAGTACCATAATACTCTGTTTGACATGCAAACATTCTGCCATCTTAACAAGAACCAGCTGAGAAGCTATCTCCTTGAAGATCTGCATAACCATCTTGAAAGCCCATCTGTGGAACTCCTCATGTAGTTTCCTCCATCTCTACCCAGCCTATCCAAACTGAAAGGAAAGAAGAGCTTCAAAGTGGAAAGAATAGAAAAGGTGGAATTTTCCTTATGAGAAATGTAGCTCTTTGGACTTCCTGGCTGGCACCTCTGTGTAACATAATAAGCCAAGGTTAATATGATTACAAAGTGTTTTCTCGAAATGAAATACCTGGAGAGATTCAGTGTTGGTCAGGCTGTGTTTAAGTCAGTTCCTTACAACTTTCTGACATTGTCATTCCCTCGGGCAAACTGATTTTGTCAGCAGTGTCCACTCTGCAGTTTATCCTCTTTACAGCTGGTAGCTGGTCCGTAGGAAAGCTCTTGTTCCTTGTTGGACCCTTATGATGAGAAACAACATAACAGCAGGTGCAATTATATCTGTTTTGCTTTACTTGGCTCAATGAAAAATCTGTGGAGAGAGTGATAAGGAAGGAGGCTGGAATGTCTGAGCAGCAGCTGTCCATTGCAGGTAATTAATGCATGGAACTGGCATACCCAAGAGCTTTATAAGAGATCTGACATATGTCAGGATACAGCTGACTGCTTTCCCTGAAGCTCCTTTTCTGTCATGCACACTTACCTTTGAAGTATCTATAACTACCACTGGGTCCAGAGGTCTCAAAGTAGGAGGCAGATAGCTCTTTCCTTCATCTATGGTGAGAAGGATGAGAAAGGATGTAATGTTCTTCAGGTGAATAGTTAGCTTTTTCCTCCCATTTATGCTTGAGCATGGTTTGATCCAAATGACATCCCCAAAATGAGTAGGAATTTTCCAGGTTTCTGCCACTGTTAAATTTCTTACAGATTTCGCAACAGATTAATCGGGATGTATGTTTGCAAGTATCCCTGGAGATGTTGCTTGAGAAAGCAATAATGTTTGTGCTTGTGGTAGGCTTTCTGCACAGCAAGTCTTGAACAAACTCTTATGCTATTTTCTGGTTGGAATAACACTTCTGTGACTTAAATGTAAAGCAGGGAATCCCTTACCAATTCTGAAAATTGAAGTGTCTTCAAAGATGCTAATAAGTGCATTTTTCAGTGGTCTGAGTTTCAAGATTAATTTCTTTTGGAGCTTTTCAGAATGACAGCCCTTCCATTCCACAGTTGTAGAGTCTAGAACCTCTGTTCTCGGGAGCTGCCTATATCACTGACATGCTTATCTTAGTTGCTTAATGTTTGAAACTGTATTTTCAATTACGGGCTTCAAATATTCTATGGACAACCTTTGAGAAGACAGCCTTTCTCAGTGCAGGCTGGAGAACTTGGGCATGCAATGTCACTGGTAATTTTTTTTTTTTGGATCCTACTGCTTTGATTGCCATTTTTCCAAGTAACCCGTTATCAAATAGTTTAATATAGGATCATCTTTCTCAGTGGCTGACCTGTCAATTTGCAACTGTATTTCTTATAGTAGCCTATAGTTCTTGATCTCAGAAATCTACTCTGGAATATGACCAGCCACCAAAATTACTTCTGGAATTACTGGAATTTTGGAATTCCTCAAATTGGCCAAATAACAACTAGCTCTGATTTTCCCGTCTGCAGCACAAACACATGCAGTCAGGAGGAACAGAATTTACATTGTATTTTCTGTTGTGTGTGCTACTTCTGCCTACCAAGTCTTTGCTCACAAATGATCAATTTTTGTCAAGTATTGTGTGACAACATTCAACTTCTTAACATTACAAAACAAAATTCTGGTTGATTTAATCTAATTTTCAGGCTTTTCTTCTCTTCGGGAAACAGGTGTTCAACAAATCATCTCATACTTTTAAGACTAATTATTTTCTGTCTTTTTTTTAACATTTTCGTTTTTATTTAACTGAAGCAATTGCCTAGTAAATGCTTTTCAGTTTAAAAACTGACAGGTTGTCCACTTTACTGAGACAGAATACTTTGTGAAATGGAATTATGATTTCTAGTATAAACTATTTTGATGCTTTCAGTTAGAAGTGATTGTACTGAAAACACGTATTCTGCTTATATCTGCAAGGATCAAAATGACTATAAGAAGACTCCTTTTCAGATCAGGTTTTGAAGTTTTTCTCTTGTCTGGCGATGTGAGGTACTCAGAGTGCCCTAACTCCCCACCTTTCACATCCATTTGTCTTTTAGAGGATGGCATGCTAAGAGATCTGTCTCTGCCTCCTTCCTGGGAACTTCCTAATGTGTGCACTGATGCTGATAGGGAGTGCTATATTGGAGGATTCGGCAGCTGAGGGTAATTGGCCCATAGTTACTTCAACTGTGCACAATTTAACAATGCCATTCGGTCTCCCTAGGGTAATCCAGTATAGCTGGAAAGCACCGTGGCGTGTCAGAGCAAGTAGGCAGCTGGCAGCCAGGAGGTTCCAAATTCTCGTTTTGCTTCCGCTGTCTACTCTGTCTCATCACTTTCCAGCCTTAGTTCAACACCTGCACTGCATCCCTTCACAATGAGAGTAATGTTCATTTAACCACTAGCATCACACAGCCATTTTGAGTACTAACTTGTTAAAGCCTAACTCATTGCCCTCAGTGCATGTGTTATTATAAAAACATACAGACAAAATCCAGCACGAAATACAGCAGAGGAAGCAATTAGGGAAGAAAGTACACAACTAATGAGCAAAGAGCATTCCTGAGGAAGTAAAAATTTCTCCAACATTGTACAAACTGCAGAGAAACAAAAGAATTTGGTCCACCAAAGCTGATGCTGGGAAGCTGATGCTCAACGGACTAGATGAGATAGGAAGGAAATCCAGATCACAGAATCACAGAATCACAGAATAGTAGGGGTTGGAAGGGACCTCTGTGGGTCATCTAGTCCAACCCTTCTGCCGAAGCAGGATCACCTACAGTAGGCTGCACAGGACCGCGTCCAGGCAGGTCTTGAATATCTCCAGAGAAGGAGACTCCAGAACCTCCCTGGGCAGCCTGTTCCAGTGCTCCGTCAACCTCAGAGCGAAGAAGTTCTTCCTCATGTTCAGACAGAACTTCCTGTGCCTCAGTTTGTGCCCATTGCCCCTTGTCCTGTCACTGGGCACCACTGAAAAGAGCTTGGCCCCATCCTCCTGACACCCACCCT
>Ga0065711_1011870_pt1 | contig 12697 bp, 9 predicted proteins | sample Hoacrofraction12_FD_59098 | JGI IMG/M metagenome (GOLD analysis project Ga0065711, IMG submission 59098) | Hoatzin crop microbial communities from Cojedes, Venezuela - Epithelial fraction 12 v2 (version 2) | ecosystem: Host-associated > Birds > Digestive system > Esophagus > Crop | place...
TTCAGGAATTTTATCTGAAAAAAGAACACCAGACTTAAGAAAAAATTAGCTCACTGTATTTAATTAGGACATTTACATGAGACCCTGGATAATCATAAATCTGCAATCCCTGTCATTTGTATACATTTGTATACAAGATAGAGAAATCATCTTACCCCATACTGCTAGAGACCAAAATGTGGTTTACTGCATCAGTTTGTGCAATACACTTTTGGTAATGGCAACATATGGCCTAACTTTATTTTAACAAAATAAACCCCCTATCCTTAGTGACTTTTGAATGTCTCTACTTTTAGATGACCAAGCTGTAAAGCATGGAAAAGCCAACCTTTGAAAAATCAGTTTAAAAGATATTTCAAGTTAGATACCCCCAAAATCGGTAGACATACACAAAAGTCGTAGTCAAATCATTTCTTTAGACTTCAAAGAGTTAAGTTATGTTTTTCAAAATGAAAAAAGAATCTATCATGTTTGATTGATAAAAGTGTAGCTTTTAACTAAGACTGAAAATACTGAAGACTGGCAACATTTTTTACCAGAATAATATGCTTCCTCTGCTTTTTTTCAGCACAGTGCACATAAATCAAAGAAATGTTAAAGAGGCCCATACATCACAAGCTGGCATTTCTAAACTATTTACAAAATCCGTAATAGTCAAGAGGATGGAAAATACAGAAATGTGACCAGCAAAGTTACTGAAAGAAAACAAGGCAGTTCTACCATCCCAGCAGGGTTACTTAAGGTTGGAAACAACTCTTAATTGTAGTATTTAGAAACACTAAACCAAAACAATCCTGATAACGCAGGGTTACAACAAGCAAACAAGACAGTATCAATCAGCCGAAATTGAGAGAAGGTGGATTGGAGCAACATGCTTGTTCCACAATTGACACACGGTTCTGAAAAATACATAAAGCAAAATCTCTTAATAAGGCTCGAAGTACGTACAAAACCAGGGCTAACCTTGCATCTGCAAAAAGACAGCCCCTAAAAATATCATGAACTACAGTGCTTAGCTGTGTATCCATCAAATTTCCACACCCCGACATCTAAGCATACAACAGACTTATACAGATGAGATTTTCCTCAACAACTTTTGCAAATGAGAATCTCATCTCCTCTTCTGAAAGGAAAGACATGGATTATGGAAAGTTTATCTGTCCATCTGTTGAAGATGTCACACTCCAACTAGAGAGTGCAAAAAGCACAGAGATGTTTTACAACCAAATCCAAAACTTACTGTAGTCTGAACTAGTGTAAAAGCCATATGCTTTGCAAAAACACCTCTTTTGCTACGCATTTTTTTACCACAGCACAAAGAGTAACGGTTCGAAAGCTGCTGTAATCTTTATTTCTGAAAATAGATCACATATTCTTACTCTCATCTGCCACGCTCGGGTAAGCTAACCGATCAGAAACCAGAAAGACAAGGAAATACTACACTGTGCAATGAAAGCTAAAAAAGACATACTCCGCTGCAAGAAGTCAGCCGCAGTTCACAGGTAAAGCAGCAGGTCAGAGAGCCGGAGCACAGGAACAGGACGAGGCGCCGAACAGAAGGGTTTGGTGGAATAGCACATAAAGCGGTTTTACAGTTTTCACTGTCATTGTCGAAGACTTCCAGTAGCAGTATTTCAGATGAAGCCAGGGGACCTCAGAAATATCTTTACGACTAAAACAAATGGAATACACTCCATATTATTTTCATGGGAGTTTATAATGATATTATAATTAATTCAATTACACCACAAGATTAATAGCCTTTAAAATGCTCCCAGTCATTCATTACAGACCTAATTAAAACTCTCTTTTGGTGCTGAGCCAGCAAGAAACATGAAACTACTTGCTAACTATCCATACATAAGTATACACGGTATTATCTTTATCATACTGTTTGTTTCCGTGTTCACAATTCAGTGAGCAGTTTGGTTGCTTGGTTTTTTGGGTTTTGTTCTGGTTTTGGTTTCCTGGGTTTTTTTTTTTAATCTACCAAAAAGCAACAAGAAAAATGGACAAGATGCCACTTCAGAGGCTTTAACACCTGCAACAGCATATCAGCTCACTACGGCTAACCAGTTTATTTCTACTTTTGCTGCAGTAGTTAAGGGCTTCTACAATAGCAGATGCCTTTCCTCCCACACATCAATTAATTTGCAAATGCACTCAGGTTGTAGAAATAATGAAGTGCTGAATGCTTTTCTATTGGAAAGTTGAGCTGTCAGGAGGTGGATGCTGTAGGCGAGGTGCTAAAATGCGCTGCTGCTATCTGCATGCCAAAGGAAAGACATGCCACATGAAACTTGGTTGACAGCTAACAGGGCACATCAATTATTTTATTTACCCCTCTCTCACTGGAACCAAAAGGAAGAAACTCTCCAAAAGCTTTTTATTGTATTTATCTAGGTATCTATACCACAGCATTTGCAGTGAGATCTGAGCTTTTTTGCTGGCCCAAGAAACATCTCATATCTGAATGCTAACCTACACAAGGAGAAAAGTAATGTTTTTTCAGGTATTGTTATATATGCTAAAAAAGTTACATTAAAATCGTTAAGGTTACAAATGAAGAACTCAGTAACTAGGAAATACTTGAATTCATATTGCCTATGGAATCTAAATCAGTTCGCTTGTGCTAAGGATTCAGACTTTGATCACACACTTCTTTCCAAAGGACCTCAAGTTACCACAGTCTGCAGGCTCGCATGGATGAGGAGGCAGTTATTCAGCATCCATTTTCATGCACAGAATGTTATTTACAGTATTTCACACAATGCCCACACTTATCTTCTCAGATGTCTTCTATGATATTTTCCTGCTTTGTCTTGCTTCTTTACAAATATTGTTAAATTTACCTTCACAATTCTTATTACACTCATGCTGGGTGTGGATCTGCGCAATCTCAGATTTTTAAGAACACTGAATGTTTTTACTACTTACTATATTTGTAATAGCTATAACCAGAGTCAGGTGCTCAGTAAGTCTTCGAAGCCGCCAGAAAAGGCTTTAAGCCAGGTCATGGCAAGATGGGAATCTCTACTCCCACTTCTATCACTTGAAATAAAGGAGTAGTCAGTTGCAGTTCACCATTACTTTGTCTTAATCAGCCACTAATTGGAAGTGAAGCGCACCTTGCCAGCTATTCTCTGAAAATAAGTTAAAAACTGAGATTCTGAACTTTCAAATTAAAATTCTATGCTCTGGAGGACAGCATGTTCTCATGGATACAGACCCTTCTCATTTTGAGTCCTCAAATTAGCAGGCATATAGTTAGTGAGCACTGGGGGGTGGGGGTGGGGAGTTACATTATGGTTAAGAGCCTGGACAGTTGGAGCTGACCCTTTCCACAAGCTTTACTAAGAAATACTACGTCAATACAAAAGAACCTTTGTGAACATTTAGTTTTGCCCTTACCTAATTCAAGTTACTTCTGTGTTTATAACTTCACAAACGTAGCTAGGAAAAACAGAGTATGCATGTGCTCACCTTTGAAGTCTTCCAAGGAAGGCGAGTTCCGTACTATTCCTCTCCAATTCTACCAGCACTTAATTACCACAAGTGTTTAAACCATGCACCTCAGCTGTACTCTGAATTTGCTAAACTTCTATTTTCAATTTCTGATTTTTTTTGGTCTTTGCTTGCTATAATGAACCCTCTTATCTACTTTTTCCTCCTCAGTAAAGATGTTGATACAAAGCAAGTGAGCCATCCGTTATCTTTTCTTTTATGAATGAAACAAATTGAACTTGTTTGATCATAGAGAAGGAGCATAGGAACCCAAATGCTTTTGATCAGTTCTCATGTCTCTCAACTAGACAACCCCAAATTAACAGGCACCTAGACAAATGGTAACTAAGTAGTTCTACAATTAAAATAATGCTTAAAACCATTTTCAAATGTTAATAACTGAAAATGTTATTAGTAGAGGTACCAACAGGTAAGGAAATTTGTTGTTAAAAATAGATGATTTTCTGCTTTTTAAAATATGAGATTTTCAGGCTGACCTTGTCCCTTTTAAATTTTTATAGCATCTTCAGCTCCAATTTGAGATTTTCATACGGGGTAGGCAAACCTTCTTATGTTCTGTATCAAATGGAAGACACCTTCTTGACATGATCTGCAATATTAATAATATAACAGTACCAATTTCAGGAGCAGCAATGTAGCATCAACACACGCATACCTACATGAATGGAAATTTAACCATGTATGTCATAGAAATCTTTAATACATCACGGGAAAAAAGCAGGTCTAAGACAGCTCAAACAATTTGAGATTTCCTCTTTTGCCATACAAACACATGACCTTGTCACGCTTCACAAGGTAACCCCAATGTAGCCGATGCAAGGAAACATATGCTTCTCTTTACTGGACTCAAAATAGGAATAGAGGGGAAAGAGAATGATCCTTGGGGCCAAACCCAGATTTCTGAAGACTAGACTTGCAGCTGTCACTGTATTCAGCACAAAACATCCCCACCCACACAAGCTCTACAGTACTCCTATCACTAATCGCCACAATAGAATTCAAAACATACTTTTTGGAAATGATAAACACTACAGATTCTTTATTTAGCTAGGAATTTGCACCGATGTTACTGTAAGAGTTCTAAGACTTTGAGACTGAGCCATTTTTAAGTTGCTGTGGGACACAGTTAAAACCACAGGAAAACCTAAATGATTAATTTTTATGGATTTCAAAGGAGACTGACACACATATGATTTCTCATGCATCGCCTGTCGTGCAGACACTCTTCAATAACCCAATTACCACTTAAATGTCTACCATCTAACCCACAGACATTTCAGCTCCTTATCTAAAGCTCGACATACCTTATTTCTGTATCTTGATAATCACTACAATCACTACAAACATCTTCCTGGACCGAAACCCAGCAGTTCAGCAGTACCCCAGTTTAAGGCACCGAGTAAACATAGACTCCTCTCACTGCTTTGTGGACTTCATTATTAATGAAGTAAAAATTGCAGGCATCAATCTATTGCTTCAGGTGGCCACCATAAGAAAAATAAATAAAAAGTTAATGTGGCTGGCCACAGTGGCTTATCTGGCATATTTACTGGAAGGTCAATTAAGAGCACTAATGACCACAGTGTTACAAGTGAGCTAATAACATTGGAGTGCAATAGAAAATTCTTCTACACAGCTTCATCCGACCAAGCGCTGTGTTTCCTCCCTCAAAACATAAGACAAACTTCTGTGATTGTTTCAACTACTTTACCCTTCTCTACTGAGAGAGCTGCCTGCAGGCTCCAAGGATACATTGGTCAGAACAAATGGACACTACTGGTTGCCTTCTCTTTTTCTGAATGTTTCTCATTACCAAGAAAAAAATGAAGAAAAAAAAAAAAGGCAAAAATAAATATCACAGTATTACTCACTCTCTTGAAAAAAGCCAGGGAGGTTCCCCTTCCCTACACCCTTAGCACCCAGCTCGCAGCTCCCCAGGAGGTAGCCCAAGCGACTGGCAGAAGCACCCCACAGCACTGCACGCCACGGCCGATGCTGCCCCATGCAACGCTGCTCGCTGCCGCACCTCCCAGCATGACTGAAATAGCAGCAGCAGCAGCTTATGAGCCTTCAGGCACTACAGAGACTCAAAGCCTTCTGCTAGATTTGAGCTGTCTGACATTGCACCTGAAATACAGAGAGGGAATAAGTGCTCTCCTCGCTGTTAAATTCATTTTATGGTATATTATCAAAACCACTCCTCTACCCTGGCCTGGAAAACTCCCAAGTCCAGCTGACTTAGAAGAACGGCATTGACTTGCCTACACACAGTTTCCATTGTACAAAAATTTCAGTACCACCCTATTCTGAACCAGTATCTACCTCATCCTATCAACTGCTTCCCATAAAATCACAATGCATCAAATATACATGGTCTGTTGCCCTCCAAAACTTGGCAGTCCTGAACAGCCACAAACTGCTTTACCCTATATTCTCACTTACTCTTACCTTTCTTATCTCAAAAAACAAAGCAACCCCTACTTCTCCAACAGTTTTGAGCTGCCCAGAAGCAAACACCTTATGGAGGTAGCACACCACGGTGCCCACTGTTGCAGCTACGGTGGGTGCAGAACATCAGAGAACTACTGGAAGTGACCAGTTTAGCCTGAACAGTGAACTGAGAACGTAAAAACGTATTATACATATAAGAAAATAAAACCCTGCACCTTTTAGGTCTTAAAGATACACACAGATACTACATTTAAAAAACTACCCTATTGTTACATGACAATTAGGTTTCAGTACAGACAGAGGCTGATAAACTCACATTAAGTTTTCCAAAAGTATCCTGAACTCTTCAGCAGTGCACGTACTCAAACAGCTGAAAAGGATCTTTCTGTATGAGATGATACTGCCAGCAATATGACAAACTGGTGTGCATTTAAGGAAACTGGGGCGGTGGGGGAGCAAAATACTGCTTTTCGCAAACCATGACTTTTAAACTTGTTTCTATCACTTCTCTATCTACCGAAGCTTTTGTAAATGAGGACACTACCTACCTACCTCCCAAAGTTTATTTTATCAAGCCATTAATTCAGCAACATGAACGACTGACAATTCACTCAGCCATAGCTTTTGCCTCAGGCATTAAAAAAAAAAAAATGAAAGAGCAAGGAAAACTTGTAAATGGTGCTGAAATAGCTGAAGACTTGCTCCTGACACACTAAACAAACAAGAACAATTGAAAGCCACGGAGCAGTTAGTAATTTATACTACTGAGCCTAATGCTTGGACAGTAAGGAAAACAGATGGCTCTGCAATACGGAGATGGCTGCACGAAAAAGAATCGGCACAGGGATGCTGCAAGAACATAGTAGCAATAGTTTGTCTGGTTGTTGGAACAGCCAGAGCAAACCAAATTGGATCACTACAGGGTATAAAACAAAGAAAAACTTAATGAAAGTAAAACAAAATAGAATTTCCTTTATATTCCTTCATAAAGCACGGTCTAGTGGAGGTTTCTTCGGACAGTGCTGCATAGTTCTGTGCAAATAAATGAGCCTAATCTGCCCAGCCCTAGCAGTGTTCCTCCTCCTGTCCTGTTCCTCTCCCAGTAATTCTGCATCATACCCAACAGCTATGAACGTCAGCTATTTAGTTCTACTTTTAGTTCTGCTTTAAATAAGAGTGTGCTGAGTGCAAGCTGCATAATAAAGGCTCAAAACCATGGAGATGACATAGACTGTAATTGGGCAGCATTACCAAGTGGTGGGGGTTTTATTTTTTGTCTTTCATTCTGGCACACTAATTTGTGGAACAAAACTCCAGTTTGCCAAGGGAACTTTACAACTTCCTGCTGGAGCAAACAAGTAGCTGGCTGGTTTCAAATGGAAGTCCTGTTTTAAACCTTGAGGACATACTCAGCAGGACTGGCAGTGCGCACACACACACACAAACACATGAAGAAGAGGTGAAGGACTTCTTGACAAATGTGTAAGGAGCTCAAACTAATATGTTTGTTTTAAGTATTACATTTCAAGGCTGTCATGACTAAGCAATATACCAGTCATGCAAGGACTTTCAATAATCTAAAAATCTAACCTGCAACTTTTTAGAAAGACCAAATCATCATGAAGTCTTTGACCACAGGAACCTCGTAAAATACATATATGCTCTCTAGGGAATCAGAGCACAGATGAAAACCTAGGTTTAAAGCCAAGCATAAGACTCTTCTTCCTCTGCAATTTTCCTACGATAAACCTGGCTGTTTAAAGGGCAAGGTTAACAGAATCGCCTTACCCTGCACACCATGACAGGTGATGCTATTCAGCTACAGACTATGCTACCATATGCTTTGTTTTAGCAATGAGACTATTTGAATTTAAAATAATAGTAAAAAAATGCATGGAAACAAGTGTTTTACTGTAGAATACGTCTATTTTTCTTAAATAAAAACTGACAACTGCTGACGCTGATATAAGGCCGTGGAAACCAAAGGCATCTGAATGTAGTTTTACTGGTTGAAAGTCTGGGAATTATTGCCAAAGCATCAGCCCTCCAACGCCTCTGAAACACAGAATAGTGGGGGTCGGAAGGAACTTCTGTGGGTCATCTAGTCCAACCCCCTGCCCAAGCAGGGTCACCTACATCAGGCTGCACAGGACCTTGTCCAGGCGGGTCCTGAATATCTCCAAAGAAGGAGAATCCACAACCTCCCTGGGAAGCCTGGGCCAGGGCTCCGTCACCCTCAGAGGGAAGAAGTTCTTCCTCATGTTCAGACGGAACTTCCTCTGCTTCAGTTTGTGCCTGTTGCCCCTTCTCCTGTCGCTGGGCACCACTGGAAAGAGTCTGGCCCCATCCTCCTGACACCCACCCTGCAGATATTTAGAGGCATTTACAAGGTCCCCTCTCAGCCTTCTCTTCTCCAGGCTGAACAAGACCAGCTACCTCAGCCTTTCCTTGTAGGAGAGATGCTCCAGTCCCCTCATCATCCTCGTAGCCCTCCACTGGACTCTCTCCAGTAGCTCCTCATCTTTCTTGAACTGGGGAGCCCAGAACTGGACGCAGTACTCCAGATGGGGCCTCACTAGGACAGAGTAGAGGGGGAGGAGAACCTCCCTTGACCCATTTTCCTCATCCAAACTTTCTATAGTTCAGATATTTGATTAAAGCAATGTCTAGGTATTGTTTACTCAACAACATTACCTATCAGTGTTTCCTGAAATCCAAATGTTTCCCTATGAGTCTACAACAACTTCTGGAATGCAAATTCCAACACAAATCCTGCTGAAGATGAGAAAAGTGCAATTTGCTTTGAGTAAATACACCAACATCTACGTGCTGTCACAGATTACAACTGCAGGCAACTGGAGTTCAAAAACTAAAAAATTGGTCTGAAGCATTTCCAAAGTGCAGGGATGGTGCGTTGTCTGAACACTGGTGAAGGTGTAAGCTCAGCATTATGAAAGAAGTCAGCATTAAAATACAACTGACTGCACCTGCATTTAGTTTGTAAAAGCAGGAAAGCACAAGCTTATTACCCCTCTCAATGAGCAACAAAATATTATTATTCTTTAAAGTCATAATCAAGTAAGAAATTAAAGCAAGTTTATTTTAAGGAGAATGGTTTCAAAATACATTTCTCTTTTTCCAGACTTAAGCCTGAGGAGTACATTGTACAACAAGAATTAGAACAGAACCTGCAAACTAATTACCAGCATGTATATTCACAGCATTATACCTGCCATGACTGCTGCTACCGGTATTGCTCTCCTCAAGAAAGCAAATGATTAAGACTGATTAAATACCTACTTTGCTTAATTACTGTTGATAACTAAGGGATTTTTCTTCCCCTTTTCTAATGGATATTTTACTTTGGCAACTGATGGATCCTATATTAAACTGTTTTCATTCAAAACAGCAATCTGCTGCGACAATTATCAAACTGAAGAAAGGAGGGATGCTAGAGCCCCATGATTCAAAGGTAAAACAAGAGCAGAAAAAGGCATAACATTTGCACGACACTAATGATCCTACTGTCAGGTTTTTTTTACCTTGCAAACTTCTTTCCGCGCAGCAGCATTCTTTTATAACATGACAATTCCCTGTAGCCTGGCAACTTTATGAATGCATCATGTATTTTTGTTTTTAACCTCTCTGAAGTCCCTGCAGAATGTCCTTCAACCTACTGATCAGGATGACATGCAACTGCAGACATAAAAAGAATAATCCCATTTCCAGCACCCTACACACACTACTACTGCACTTTAGAAAAGTCATTGTTTCCCTAAGTACCCTTTTAATGACGATAGACATCATCAAGGGTTTAAAAAAAAAAATAAATATAAGCAACATGCAAGAAAACAAAACCCAAATCGGTCAGAATCAGTCAGTCAAGGCACTGTTTGACTTATCAGCTACTGTGAAAAATCACAAAGGATTTGCTGCTACTCTGATTTGATCATGCAAGCCTCTGAAACCTTTGCTTGGTCCATTACTTATTTAAAAAACATTCTTCCCATATTTACCATAAGCATAGTGAACATGAGACATTAATTTTCCAGACTTCACATTGTGGCTGACAAAGCAAAATGTATACTGAAGTTAGAAGGCCATCAGAGCAAGAATCTCTGAAAATGGCCACCTTAAATAAATGCACAATAAATGCCTCCTCAATCCACTCAAGCGGAGTCTTCAGCCACTGCTCTATGTCAGTGTCTATTTTAAAAGCAGGTCATGGATGCTTACACAAAAGCCATAAACCCTTGATTTCTCTATACATCTGGGAATTACTACATTTTGCAAGTTAGCACATATGAAAATGCACTAAGGAAAGTGCTCTCCAAGTTAATTTAGACTTAGGGATTTCTACTACAAATACCCTTTATGAAACAGTTAACATTCCCCCGAAACAGATTTTTTGGGTGGAAAGCAACTCTTTTTAAGAGTCATCTTTCCATGTACTGTTAACACAACAAAACCCTTACTATAGCATGACCACCATCAAATATGCATTTGCTAGCCACACAAAAATCATAAAGTTACTTTGAAATTTGTTCGAAGCTCAGCTAAACGCATTTGCAATGCAGTGTTCTCCGACTGAGGAACAGCTCCCATGCCATCGCAGTCTATTGCATTTTAAGAACTTTTTCTCCTCTGTTGCTCTATGGAAGATCCACATGGAAGGACAGCAAGTTTATCAGTACAGGAACAGAGCAAAACTTAACAATGAACAAAGTCTTATCAAATTAATACAGCAATAATATGGTTCATGAGGGAAAAATCTTGAAGAATAATGTGTTTTGGTTTATCAACTTAAATGAAATCATCTTTTCCCCCCCCATCAACCCCTTTTTCATTTCAGGACTCATTTTGCTTTGTTGCATGGACAATGAACGATATCTAGGCAGGTGAATGTTTTATGTCCCTGCTGCTTTTAGTTAATGCAGCCTGCTATGGCGAAGTGGTTGTCTCATTTGGGTTGTTGCAAAAAACTAACAAGAAATTTATTCACCTCCATTTGCAGATACAGTTGCCTATTACATATAGATACAACTTTCAAACACCATAGTCACAAAACATAATATTCCAAAACTGCTTGGTAACTACGGACATATCTGTATAATACCAAGCTGTCACACAAAACACCACTAATGAGATGTTCTTTTCGTTCCCCACAATCACAGGTCCCCACCCCTTCAGACAGTTATGCTGTCTTGTCTCTTCCACCTGTGTCACACTTTGAACGGACAATATCATCCCTTGGATGTGTCAACTCTAGCAACCAAACAGATCATCTAACAAGACAGCTAGACTTCAGCTTTCCTCACAGCCTTCCCCTGGAAAAGAGATTTGTTTCTTCCATTTCTGTAGAGTGTAGTGGACGACCCCTCTCTGCTTCAGGTCTTCCAGAGAGAAGGCATTGGCTTGGAGGAAATACAACTAACGAGCTCCCTCATCGACAGGAGAAAGCAGAAACATTGACTTGTGCCCTTTATGTACTGATGCTCTAGCTGAGTAAATTAAGATGTGCAGGCGAAAAGCAAACAGCACCAGAAGCAGGTATATGACCCAGAAAAGCATAGTAGCAATTTTATATCTTCTTCAGTCTTCCCAAGATGTGATTACATTTGACCTTTAAATCTAGTAGATCAACTAATCAATTCTGCTGGAACAACCCTGTATACGTAATCTAAGAGCACATCCATACTTAAGAAAACTTCCAATGGCTGCCTGGCATAGTCATTTTATTTTGCTGTAAAAGTTACCGAGATTCGTCTCAATTGATTTTACTTGCAAGAAAAACACAACATCAAAACTGCAGCATCAGCAGACACTAAAGGTCTTAGCTTCTTGCAGGATGAATGCAATATCAATAGTTATTAGGATGTATTCATACAAGGTACACAAGAGAGATGGAAAGAAGATGCTAGTAATCTCACTTAATCCTAATGCAGCCCCAAGTCAGGTTCTTTAGACTGTGGGAAAAAAAAACAACATGCAAGTAAAATGATAAATACTCCAAAGTATTTGCCAGGCAGAACGTTGAATTTGGAACTGAAAACACAGTTAACAGCTCTTTAAGTAGTAAAGCTTTTGTGTCGCGTTAGTTCTATTTCAGCTGATAAATTGTGCTTCACCAAAATAGCCCACAAGAAGCTTCTGGATGGTATTCAGCCACAGTGGGCTCAGAAGCGAGATCAGCAACCACTGGTGATCCTACTCAGACGCAACCCTCTCTCTCAGATTTCTCAGAGTACTTATTCTGTAGCACAGCCCTCATTTTATTAACAGGAAAACAAAGACATGCGTAACAAAGTGACTTGTGAAACCTCATCCAGCAAGTTAACGACACAGAAGAGTATGTACAACTCCAGAGTCCCTCTAGTGTCATTATAAACCTGGCAACACTGCCACTCGTGAAACCTTCAGCCTCCCCATCAGAAATGTTCCGAAATTTCCACACGCAGTATCATCAGACACTGTGTTCACACTGTCAAGCAGACAGCAAGTTCTTTTAAGCAGAAAGTCATTAACTTCTCTCCGTATTACATGCTAGTGTGTCCAAAAGAACCGGAAAATTCAAAATGAAAGGCAGCTTTTGCTTTACCAGGCACAAGAGAGCTTACAGACTTGATCAGCTCTGTGATCTGTGAAATTTCTACAAACAGCTTTGGAAGAGGCAGCAAGCAGTGCAGCCAACCCACAAAAAAAAAAAAAAAAAAAAAAAAAA
>Ga0065711_1046790_pt1 | contig 12697 bp, 12 predicted proteins | sample Hoacrofraction12_FD_59098 | JGI IMG/M metagenome (GOLD analysis project Ga0065711, IMG submission 59098) | Hoatzin crop microbial communities from Cojedes, Venezuela - Epithelial fraction 12 v2 (version 2) | ecosystem: Host-associated > Birds > Digestive system > Esophagus > Crop | place...
CGGGGCGGAGGAGAGACTCCCCGGCAGGAGGGGCGGCAGGGGGGAAGGGGTGCCGGCGGCGCTCCCGGGCCGGAGCTGCCTCTTAGCGGGGTCAGGCCCCCGGGCCGTGAGCTGCGCCGCCAACCCGCCCGGCGGCCGCCGCTGTCCCCGCTCGCCCTCTGTAGTGCCTCCACCCACCGTAAGGTAAATATGGGGCAGGTGGGGTGGGAGCGGCCGGGGTTTGCCTCTTCCCCGGTCTGCAGCCCCGGGGAGGCCGGAACCGGTGCCCGGTGCAGAGGCGTGCGAGTGCGGCAACCGAAGATGGATCCTGCTTTCCCCGCCAGTACGCCCAGTCCTGTGAGCGGAGCCTGGCCCGGGGCCCTCTCCAGGGGTTGCCTCTGCCAGCATGAGAGCAGCACCATCTGTCTTCTGCTTGCCTTTTTCCACAGCCTACATGCTTGACCAGTTGCTATCATTTGCCATACAAGTAGCACTCCACATTGTGTAATTTGCCTTTTTTTTGTTTGTTTCTTTCCACTGCTCCATTGCTGTTTTCTCCACCATGAAGAGCAGCAAAGAATGAGTGGAGTCGGGATCCAAGGGAGAAGATCAGATCACTTCAGAAGTGAGGAGAGAGGGAGTGAAAATGTAACTTCTCAGCTCTCTTGCCAATTTTTTGTGTAGAAGGGTTGATAGCTGTAGGATATGCAATGTTCTGGCCCACATGTTTCACCAGCACAGGAGGTGGCAGGCTTCAGGACTAGAGCAGCCATCAGTAGGTTCCAGCACGTAAAGTTCTGTGTTGCTTTGATTAAGGAAAGGGCCAACCGACCAGCCAATTTTTGGGAAAGAATCCAGGAACAAAAAGGAATTGAAGCAATCCGTTCCTTTTGAAGATAAAGGTGAGGTGGCACAAATGTCATCCAAATTGCTGAGTCTCTCTGTATTGCCAGCATTATGTTCACAGGACAAATACAGTGTGAAGGCAATGTGAAAATCTGACTGCCAAGGGATCTGGGCTGTGTCAGAAAGACTTGCTGCTCTCTGCATTCTTGGAGCTCAAAGAAAATTCAGTAAGTTGCTGAGTTGAATGCTTCATCCGCCTCCCTCACAAGCTTCTGGAGGTGACAGATGTTTCCTCAGGGGCTGTTATTTTAGACACCTCCATGATTTACATATCTGTGCAAGCCTGGTGGGTGGATTTGGATGTCACAGATGAGCTGAAAATAACTTGTGTACTCAGACTCTGATATCTACTGGCCCATGCAGAAAAACACCGAGCTCAAATTGAATCGCACTGTATGTGCCTTGCAGATGCACTGAGATGTACAGATGGAGCAATGGTGGGTTAAACTGAAGTTGAAATGTTCTGTGGAGAGCACTGGCAAGGACGCTGCAGTAACGTTGTGCACAGCAGAACCACCCTGGCTTAGCTTGCACGATTATTTTGCTAAGATCTGCAATAGCATAAGGGGGAAAAAATTTGTATTTAGAGCAATATGTAATTCCCTGTGTGATCATGACGTAGAACTGGACAGAATGCCTTTGGCCTCCCACAGTGAGAGGTTCGGGAAGGTACCTGGATGGATGGCCTTGCAGACCGCCGCCTAGGGAGTGCCTGAGGTAAGGCCAAGGGGCTTCAAACCTGCTCCCTGGGTCCTTCTCACTAGAAGCAATACTCAGTGGGAAAACGCTGCTGTGGGACCTTGGAGCCTCAAGTTGTTAATGCCATGTCAGGTACTTTGGGATAGTCTGGTGGAAGAGGCAGACAAATAAATACACTACATCCACATGTGCCTGGCACTCCAAAAATGTAAATCAGAGGACATTATGGCACACACGCAGGTACTGGGCTGAAGGCACAGTGTCAGGGCTAAGATGTAAGGGAATATTCTCAGGTGAACTCCTCAAAGGCTGAGGTCTCTGTTTCTCTCCATGTGTGGAGCCCAGGGAGTTTCACCCAGCCATTCATCAAGCATCCCAGTTTTTCCCAAGTGCAGCCTGGCCTCCTCTGGGTACAGCTCAGAACCAGCATCCTCTGGGAGACGATAATATTTTCCAAGGCTGGGCCATTTGTCCACGCCAGCCTCTAGAGGACACGGAGAAGCTGTGCAGAAAGGGCCTGGGCGCACTCGGCCACACCCTGTAGCCAGCAGTAGGACTTTCACAGCCTGCCAAGGTAAACTGCATGAGCGGTGTGCTTCAATTCACAGCCACATCTCTAGAGCAAAAGCAGTGGGTGAAGAGTGGCAGAACTTTTAACTCCTTGTGAGGAGCTGAAGACAGAACTTGCTGCAGAGGACCCAAACTGCTGGAGGATATTCCCACCTGAAGGGAGCATGTTTCTCACGGGGTTTCCTGTCCCATAGCACAGCCTTGGCACATGTCATCTCTGCACTTAAAGCTTTTTTTTTATTTCCTTCCCAAAAATTGCCTTCAGGTATTTGTTTCCACCTGCCCGAGTGCTTCCCAAACACTGGGTTTAACCTCACTGCTGCCTCTGGTCCCCTTTGAGAACCAGTATGTGATGACTTGGATCTCCTGAGGCCTAACCCAGTGCTTTCATCCAGGAATTGCTCAGCCTGTCTCTTAAATTCTTCTGAGGTTATTTGGATTCAGCATGTGCTCCTTTCCCTTGCTTCAAGGCTGCATGACTTCCACTCTTTCCTTGCATTTTCCAACCTCCGTGTGCCCCTGGTTCGTTGCTGTTCCTTTTCCTTTTTTGGAGTCTCTCTGCCACAAAATGTTGCACAAAGTGATACTTTTGGATGTGTGGTGGAGGGAACAGGGGACATTAATCCTCCTCTCAGAGGTCCCTTTAGACAAAACGTTCTTTAAATTGCCACAAAGATATAAGCCAAAGGGTTTTCATTTGTAAGCTGATAAGCAAATAATTTTTCCAGAGTCAAAATATTTGTACTGATAGTGGTCCTGGGCCATAAGGGAATTCACTTGCCTTTCTTACATTACTGGTCTTTCCTGCTCGCAGATACCTCAATACAGCAATATCCCACTTTGTATCCTAGTTGGAGACTCAGAGCCCCGCTCTTGCAGGAGGAAAATGCTGCATCTTCAGAAAACTGGGGTGAAGCAGGAGTAGAACCCAAGGTCTTGTGCTGGTTCATTGTTACCCCCACATGTTTTGGACTTGTCTGTCCAAAACTTTGGATGACGTCAGTGGCATAAGTGGTGTAAAACTGCCACTCTGACTGGGAGGATGTTAGATCTGGTTGCTCTCACTATGTCCTGGTGTTGTCCCAAAAATCAGGGTTCTTCTTCCCTTTTACCCAGTATGCAAAAAGCTGATCAACACAAAGAGTCAAGATATTTATTTCATGTCTGCACAGAGATGGGTGCTGGGTGGTAACTCCTTTCTCTCTGGTTTGCTTTTTTTTTTTAAAAAAAAAAGGCCTTCCAATTCTCCTGTCACTACAAGTTGCAGTCCAGGAAACTCTGTGTTTATTAAGCACTGTGTAAATTTGCAGCTCTATAAATGTAAAATCAATAGCAATGATAACAGTAGCAAAGTGCTTAGTCCAGCTCTGCTAATAACCCAAGACTGCTAACTTCTTGATAAGGTCACTTGCTTTACACGGGCACCTCCTCTCCATGTGAAAGCATGGGGAGCGGAACAGAAAATGCTTGTGTTCCCTGACAAGAAAGGAAACACTTGAAAACATATAATTTCCAGCAGGTGACGATGGCAGGCAACGACCTGAAGGACTGTCTTAATATCTATTGTGGGGCCCTTAGCCCCGCCACTGAGGGCTGCAAATACACACTTCCTCTTCTAGGAGATTAAAATCTTAGCAATCGTCTCCTCGTTAACGGTATCCTTTTTTTCGTCTCTTCTCACAAGTACACGAGAAGGGGGGAATCTCCAGTAACCTAACGGAGTGAGCGAAATTGCATTTCTGGAGGATGAGCGGAGCAGTGAGATGATGGCATCTGTGTCTGACCCCTCGGAGCTCTGGCCTCCATCAGCTGCTTTTAGCAGGGCACAGCATGGGCGATGTCTGGGGCTCACAGCAGGGGTAACGAGTGTGTGTGGGGACCAGACTTCCACCTCTGCCTGGGCGCCTGCAGCTTTACTCCCCCCTCTGCCTTCCACTCTGGTGATTCCCTTAGGGGTCGAACCACTGCAGGCAGCTGTGGGTCGCTCCATGCAATCTGCTCCTCTTTCACCAGGTCCCCTTTAATCCTGGTTTAGGGTTCCCAGATGGTTTACTGCCATCCGACTGGCCTCCGTCAGGACCTCCCCAAGGAGTTCACTGATGGGTGTGAGACCCCAGCAGTAATCCCTTCCCTCCTCCCTGCCCACCTCTGTCAGTGGGCCTGGCCTCATCTTGCTCAACGGTAGGTCCACAATCACCTTTGGGCTTCTTCTTTGCCATGCTTCTGCGATAAATCAAGTCCATCTGTACATGTTCCCCTCTGTTTTCTTCTTCCCCAGCCTCTGCCTGCTAGCCTATCCCTAGGTCCAGTGACCTTCAGCGCGGGAAGAATCCTGCTTAAGTGCCTATCCCAAAGGCGGCACTCCCACTATTAAATAATAATCACACAGTAATAGTCACCAGAGGTCTGGCAGGGACTTCAGCAAATCTCTGAAGCCACCTCCCCCCACCCGAGGTGGAGTCACCCAGGAGCAGTGCCTGACGCGTGCGTGAAATGCTTCTAGCGATCGGGATGTCGCAGCCTCCCCAGCAGCCCCCTGCGGCCCAGGAGACCTTGCTGGGAAGAAAGCACTCTCTCGAGCACAGCCCAAATCTCTGCTCCTGCAAATCAGGCCGATTATTACTGATCCTTCTCCTGGTGGATCTGGAGAAGAACCGATCACAGTCTGGTTTATGGCAACCTTTTATATAATAGTAAGACAGCTTTTAGAGTAACTGAAAAAGAGGCGTTTGCTTACTTGCAAAGTCAGGAAATTCCCTGCCAATGGACATTCTTTGTCAGGGATCCTTTGCCAGCATAGGCTGAGTGCTAAGCCCCACAATCTGCGTTTTCCTTTTGAATGACTCCCACAAAATAAACCAAATATCACATCCGAGGAGATTTATTACATCCCTTCCAAGGGCGAAGCATTCTTCAGCTACATTCCACTTCTGTCTTTTGTGCTTAGGAAAGGGGAAAAAAATTTCTGTGATGCCTCTGGATCCCACCCCTCGAGGCTTTCTGTCGTTAATAAAGCCGAGCAGCTGGAGCCAGATTTGTCAGACCAGTCCTGAATGGCTGGCTCACTCCTGCCGCAAGAGCAACACCATCAGAGCAGCGCTAGGATTCCTGCCTCTGCTAGAAGATTAATAACTCATGGCACCACATTTCCTCAGTAAAAACACCTTTTGTTGTTCCCAGTGACACCCTATCCCCGTGGCAGCAGCTGCCAGAGTGGATCTTCTCACTTCCTAGCCGCTCTGGCTTCTCCTGCCTCTGCATGATGCAAGAGTTTGCAATGCTTTTTGGGAGCTCAGACGTGCTCTCGGGGACTCTCTGCTTGAAGCGTTTGCTCTCTCCAGGCTGTGCAGAGAAGCTTTTATCCAGATGTGTAAAGGAAGATGTGTATAGAGGGAGGGCAAGGGGGTGAAACCTCTGTTGTGTTATCTGAGTTTAATTAAGCTTCTCCCTAGGCAGTTGCTAATTGATCGACCCCAGGACTGCAAAAGGGAACAAATTTACTGGAACTCATGAAAAGAGCAGAGTTTGGAATTTGATTTTTCATTTCAGATATGAATACCTTTGACTCATGTCTTGCTGACTGATACCAGTGAAACAAACACTACTCAGCAAATGTTGGTAGGTGGATGCGGCATTTTAAATCCAAATGAGAGAGGTGGTGAGTCCTCACATGCCTTTTTATCATCACCATGTCCCTTGCCACCATCAGCTGGAGAGCTGGTACTACCTTCTGCCCTAGCCATGGCTGTGCTAACCAGCCCGTAGTCTCTTCCAGTGGGTATCAAATCCATTTTGGTTTTACAGTCTTCAAAAGCATTTCAGAAAATCAACCAAAAAAACCCTCACCGAACTGAAAATCAGTTCACCCACCACAAAATGCAGCCTGCAACAGCACAGGGCAACACCCCAACGCAACTGTGTTGAAAGTGGAGAAGGGGCAAAGATGCTGTGTCCAAGAGAAGCTGCAGGAAGAACGAAAGGAAGAGGGCTGTCCCCTCCCAAATGCCTGGAACACTAACTTTACCAAAAAAGCTGAGATAATTTCCAGTCTGATGGTGTTCAGTTCTGTCTTATGCAATTGAACCCCTACCCAGAGCAGGGGTTCAGGCTCACTCACCTGAGTGATGGATGCCTTCTTCTCAGATACCTGCAGCTCCGGGCACTGTTTGCAGGTCTCCCATCTGAGTACTACTCTTGGCTTTTTTTTGGAGAGGTTTGTCATGATGGAAGCTCGCCCTGTCAGGACTGAGACATAGCCAGTGCATGAAAGAGGCTATGGGAAGATAAGGTTTGTGGAAGCGATACGCATGCCTGAACATGAAGGAGACCATTGTGAGCACAAGGTGGCTGGAAGAGCAGCCACTGGCCAGGTGACAGAAGGCAGTTAAAAGGCCAGCTTTCACAATCAGCCCAGCCAAAGCTCCTCGTATCACTTGGAGCCAGTTCACGGTGGCTCCAGTCAGCCTTAAAATAATTTCAGCTGGGCTTTAAAGCTATTTAGAGCATGGAGGGAAAGCCCTAGTGTGTAGCAAGCTGAAAATGAGCATCCTAGGTGTGAGATGTTGCTGCAGATTTGAAGTTTCTCCTGTCAGCCTGCGAGTTGCTTCCCTTTTTTTCCTTGCTAGGACAGACTAGTGTCCTATTCCCTCCTACTCTCCATCCTCAGAGAAGATGCTCATCTCTCCTCTTCTGAAGAGTTTTCAGTGCGTTCTGTGAAGTTTTGCAGGGATTTGGTGGAACTGTCAGCTGAGCGGCGACATGGACAGGTGACACCTACCCTACATGGGTTTCACTGTGAGCACACCTTCGCAGTCGTGGCTGCCTATCCCTATCCTAGGCCTGTTCACCTTTAGGCACTTCAGAGCACTACTGAGTTGCTTTTCTGTCTCCTCAGTTTAGAAAACATTTAGCATCAGTGAGCATTTACAGGACAGTCCCAATTTTCACACCAGGTTTGAAGGACACTGGTTTGTCGGGTCTCTGGGTTTAGGTAGTAGCTGCAAGAATAAGTCCCTAGGTGTAGCTATGAGGAAGAGGGACTGCCACTGTCTCTGTGGTGAAATAACATTTGTCAGCAAGGAGAACTGACCCTCCAGAAGAAGATGCTGCTCAGGAAAGCAAGGAAGCCAAATGTCTTCTCTCCAGAGCACATGGACTTCCCTGTTCTGAGGAGGACACTTATGACCCTCACAGCCCTCCCCCCTACTGCTTGCTCTGTCTGCATCTCTCCCTTTCTTCTTTTCCCCTCTCCTCAACCACACCCACTATTTAACCATTTAGATATAAAAATAAAAAATAAAAAAAACCACCCAACCCACTAGACAGAGGGTTTGCTAAAGAAGGGTAATTTTAAAAGCAAGTCTTTGAGGTCAGCATGTAATTGTAACATTGGGACTATGTGATCCAAGACAAAAATAATCCACTGGGTATCTGGTCAAAGAGGAGAGGATGGCAGCCTGCAGTGAAGGAAGAGTGACTAACACGGGATTGATCAGACAGCAAAAGACCAGGCAAAACTACTCGCTGGCACCAGGACTAATATCTGTGTAGGATACTGCAAGATTTTCTGTCTGTGATGGGATCGTAAGAGCTGCTGTTTAGGGTCACAGCCTCCCGTGGTCAGTAGTCCTGCCTCTGCCAGGGGCCGGCACTGGGTGCTTCCCAGGAATTTAATGGTCTTCTGCAGAAATACAGATATGATGTGAAGTATATTTATATGTTAATCTGCTCATCAGGAACACTTCTGGTTTGGTCTGGAGTTTAGGGTGCTGAGGTTTTTTAACAGTTCTCCGCTTGCTTCAGGTAATTTAGGAAAACCTGTCTTCTTCAAAGGGTTCACGGGGCTGCAAGCCATGCCCTGCCCTTGAGTGGTATAATGGAGGATGTTTTCACTCTTATAAATGTGGATCCTTTCCTCACAGTTCCTTCTTGGTTATAACTGACAGCAGTAAGTTATGTGGAGCAATCATATAATGTATTTTACCAGTATTTCCTCTAGTGCGTTTTAAATGAAGAAGTGAGCCTTGTAAATGCCCAAATATCTCTGCTGTCTGCTAGCCCTGAGAGTACAATACAGGGGTTAAGAGAACCACACCACACTACTGGTTTTGTTTATCATTCTGGCAAGAGATGGTGGCAGCCCCCACCACTTGGAAATAATGATGCTAATTTTTGTACCGGGGCAAAGCACCAACTGTCAGCAGAGGACCGTGATTTTCCTGGCTTCAGAGGTGGCATGGGTAGGACACCAAGCAGCCTTTTGTCTCTGTTGTTCCTAAGACTGAGTTGCTTTCACATTTGCTCCCAGATGAAAGCACCACAAAAATCAGTTTTACTGTGAAAGAAGTTAAGTGTAAGAGGAGGGAGCGCGCCTGTACATTGATGCCAGTGGCTGGGGGTATAGAGCTGTATCTGAATTGATACCATTTGTGTTTCCATTCCAAGATGCCCAGCCATCAGCTCTCCAAGCTTTCACCACAGTTCAGTATTTTGCTTTCTCAAACCACTGTCTGTGCATGAAAGGGACTTATTTTTAATCAGAGGCCAGCACTGGTTGCAGGGGTCTTTACTTTGTGACCTTCAATTCTGTTTCTAGGAGGAGACAGTGGGTTTCAGTACCTTCTTGCTGTGGCTGTCTCTGGGTCAGCCCTTCCCAGAACAGATGCCAGTGATTCAGGAGGGCTTGCTGCATCCCCTTTATTTAAGCGCTGGTTACACGGCTCCGCCAGGATCCATTGCAGTCGTAAACCACGCTCAAGGGATGAGCAATTTAGGGTTTGGAGTCGTTGTGGACCAGCCCTGGAGACCTCATGCAATTGTTTTCATCTCTCTTACACCCACAGTTTTGCTAGATTAGAGTTACTGCAGAACCCAGAGAGTTTCTGACTTGAATTTGAGTTGGGAAAGGCACACAAAAGAAAGGGATCTGTGTTGTGAATAAGATTTCTCAGATTTCAGTGATTTGTCATAGAAATGTGGCTCAATCTATGCAGTCATAAAAACATTTTACATGTTCAAACTCTTCCCATGCTATTAACTCCCCGATGTGGCAGGGTACAGTGACTGTAGGAGGCAAGGTTAATTTCGAATCAGCTGTGGTAGCAAACAGACTTGGCACCCCAGCTGGGGAAGCATTAAACCTACAAAATGAGGATTAACCTAGCAAACATGCTGCAGTCCTACTGATCTGTGTGAGAAGATGGGATTCTTGGCTCAAGTTGTTTTCTGCCCCTTCCAAAGTGTCCAGCAGGGTATATGCTGCCTCTTGCTGCAGCTCAGGTCAGAGGGAGAGCACCCAAGTACCTCTCTGTGTGCGTTGTGCTCCCCCACGATCCAAAATGAAAACCATAATTCAGAGCTCAGTTGATGGGGGTGGTCTCAAAATAACGGGATTAAAACCACTAAATGATGGTTTCTTAGGCTTGCCTGCCTGTGTCATAGCCAGGGGGGTGCATTTTCATATGGTTCCGGGCAACCATCAGAAGTCACCTAAGAAAAGAGCAGAGGAGGTGAGAAGGTTCCACATTCCCCGGACGTGCTCAGCATGCCAAGGAGACAGGTACTCTGGGACAGAGGAGCCAGGGACTCGACTGCCCCGCCTCGTCTTTCCTTGCCTACCTTACCTACCCTCCAGGTCAGCTGGAGAAGCCACATCTCTTCGCATCTGTTTCCCTGCTGGCCATCTATCTGGCAGGCATGAGAGGCTTGCTCACTGGGGTTCTGGAAGGCAGCTGGTAATTTTTGTCTCTTTATTTCAGAGCTTGATCAGTGCGTGAAGAGGGTTGCATTACACGCTTGGCTGCAGCTGTATGAACCTTGTTGACCTAGGAAGCCCCTCTCTTCCTTTTTGCGGGTTGAAAAACCCACACTAGAGCTTTTCAGCCTGGAAATGCCAGTCAAGCAGAGAGCTCTCTCAACCCTGTGTACCAGGGCTTCCCCCAAAGCGGTTTCTTGCTCAGTGAGAGAGCGGCTGGCTGGCTCAGGTGAGCTCTCCCGCAGCTGGGAGAGCAGCAAGGCCAGCGCCAGGCTGCTCCCAAGCGCAGGGGCTTGCCCAAGCGGCGTGGGCAGTGCCAGCTTCACCCTGCCTTGCTGCGGCCACCCCCAGGCCCGTGTGCTGCTTGAGGAGGGAGAGCCGGGCAGGGGAGCTTGCTGCTGAGAGTGGTATTTCTGCGTGTGCCTGACAGCATCTGTTGCCATGGCAATGCGTATTTGAGCCTGAGCCGAGCTGCATCTTCCCTGAAGTTGTGAATTGAGCTTGGTTTTATTTATTTAAAACCAACCATAACGAATGATAGAAAGAGAAGAGACACATTACAAATCCCCTTGCGCAGGCCGTAGCAAAATGAGTCAGAGGCACTGCAGGCTTTAATCAGCCCACCTGACGTCAAACCTCTCCATCAGAGGAAAGTGCCGCCTGGAAATGTCAACATGCCCAAGTGGAAAGGCCAGAAGGTAAAGCTTTTCCTGTGCTCGCTCACCGAGTAGGAAAGAACAATTAAAATTCAGCCAGTTCCCCAGACACATCATAATAGCAATCTGATCAAACGCTTCTCTCCTCCTGGTCCTCTCCCATCCTTGCTGTTAGCTGCCTGGGGACAAGGCCTCTTGGTTTAAAGGATCTTTCTAATGCAGCGTCAAACTGCAGATCCTGCAAGTACAAGGTGTTACCACTGGCAGCAAAAAGGGGCTCTGCAGGAAAACTCTGTTGCTGAAATGAGCTCTCCCACAAACACTGAGCTAACTGTGCCGTGATAGCGGTTCCCCGTTTCACACGTGTGAATGCCCAGGGGTAGAAATGGCAACTTAGCTGGGATCTACATCACTTGCCAACAGAAAGTTGGGATGAGGAAGAAAGCAGCGGGAATGAGACTGTGTTTGCCAGAGAAGGTGTCAGCCACCTGCAGGCAGGTCAATGCCAGCCCTGGGAGATGCACCGCAGCAACAGGGAACGGGCGTGTGCTGTAACAGAGGAGTGTCCTACTGGGAAGGAAAACCTTCCTGCATCCTTTCTAACAGAGCTCAAAGCCTGGGCCCTCGTGATATAGGCAAGGTGAGAAGGAGCCCTCAGCTTTGGATACAAGAAGCCGCTTTTAGTGTATATTATAATTAGGTGTGCAAAGAGGAGAGAGTTCAGCCAAGGACACCTGCAGCTTTACCTGCCCCTTTGAGTAACGTCAAGCTAGGAAGCCTGGGGAAACCATGCCTTCCTGGCCCACTGGTGTTTGCCAGGGATGCCAAAGGGACACACACAGACATCGGGAGACACGAGCTCACAGAGAGGGAGGAAGGAAGGAAGAATGTAAGATGCAAACCGCACCACTTAGAACCAGGGCGACTTTCCAGTTCCTCCAGAGTGCTCCCCACACCCAGCGCTGTGCAGCAGCCAACCTGGTGGGCTTCTGATCTTCCCAAATCACTTAACACTTCTCCTCCTTTTATTTTTGGCCTAAATGTAAGTGTATTGCTTTGGTGGCTGATCCTGGCAACATGCCGCAGACATTACACTGAGGTTGCTTTTGCTCTGGGAGATAAGTCTGTAATGAAGGTTTCCTCCACCGTGTCTCTCTTTCCCCCGCAGTGAAAGTCTGTAATTACCACTGAGGGGCGAGGCAGACAGCACTGAAACAATGTCATTTGAACTGGGGTGAGACATGCCTGAATTGCTGGGTTGTGTTTTCTCCTCGGCAGGACTGCTTATGGGTCCGGACCTTGGGTTTAACCCTTCGCAGGGCAGGGAACGCTGGTCCCCCCACTCCCCCGGCCAGCCTGCATGTGCCGGATCTGCTTGGCTCTGGTCAGGGCAGATCCCGTTAGACGTAGCCAAGATGTGAGTGTCCGACTTCTCCACCATGCTCGAGGGGTAAAGTGGCACAAATCAGTGGGGATTGCCCCCTAGTCATCGTGTAGGTAACTGGGGTTTTGGATTTGACTCCGTATGGTGCAGGCAGCGTGTCAAAGCAGAGCTGTTGCGGTCTCTTTGCCCCGACTCAGCTAGTTCTGTTTCAGCGACTCTTCAGCTCCCTCCTGCACCAAAGCTGTCTGCTTCCTGCTCCCTGATGCAACATATCTTCATGGGGTAGAATTCAGCTAAACGGTGTGCAGCTATACCCCTCATCCTTCCCAGGCAAAGGCTGGAGATGTAGGAAACAGTTAAGAGAAATGAGGCAATACAGCCTGCTCAGAATGACTCTTCTGGTGGCCTGCAGCCCCATGAAGGCTTCTGGGGTCCCTTTTGAACCTGGCCTTGCAACCAGAAGCTGAGTAGAGTAGAGTAGAGTAGAGTAGAGTAGAGTAGAGTAGAGTAGAGTAAATAAAAATTAGTGCATGGGAAGCTGAGGCAGCTCCTCTGCTGTCCTGTAGCTTGGCATTCACCTGAGTTTCTGAAGAGAAGTTGTTTACAGTGTCTTCAAATGTTAAAAAACTGCTGGAAGGAAATGTCCTCATACTGAAGTTTTTCTTCATTCAGTTAGTCACCCTGAAAGTTGTCTGGTTCTCCAGGGAGATTTCCAGGGTAAAAAAAAAAAAAAAAAAAAAAAAAAAAAAA
>Ga0065711_1046791_pt1 | contig 12696 bp, 7 predicted proteins | sample Hoacrofraction12_FD_59098 | JGI IMG/M metagenome (GOLD analysis project Ga0065711, IMG submission 59098) | Hoatzin crop microbial communities from Cojedes, Venezuela - Epithelial fraction 12 v2 (version 2) | ecosystem: Host-associated > Birds > Digestive system > Esophagus > Crop | place...
GAGCTGGGCTTGTTCAGCCTGAAGAAGAGAAGGCTGAGAGGGGACCTTATAAATGCCTACAAATATCTGAAGGGTGGGTGTCAGGAGGATGGGGCCAAGCTCTTTTCAGTGGTGCCCAGCGACAGGACAAAGGGGAATGGGCACAAACTGAAGCACAGAAAGTTCCATCTGAACATGAGGAAGAACTTCTTCCCTCTGAGTGTGACGGAGCCCTGACACAGGCTGCCCAGGGAGGTTGTGGAGTCTCCTTCTCTGGAGATATTGAAGACCTGCCTGGACAAGGTCCTGTGCAGCCTGCGCTGGGTAACCCTGCTTCAGCAGGGGGGTTGGACTAGATGACCCACAGAGGTCCCTTCCAACCCCCAACATTCTGTGACTCTGTGAACCCATGTTGATGCGCTTGCTTTCAAGGCAGGGACCAAGCTAATCCACGACAAAGAATGAAGCGCTTCTAGAGCTGCTCCCATTCACTCCCAGTTTCCTGCTGGGGCATAAAGGGTGAGCTGGCCACTTGGACTGAAAAAACTCCAAAGTCTGGACTTTTGCTGTACGGCAGGGCTGGCTTCAGTTATTCAGTGTTGTCCCAAGAACAGACTTGCAAAAAAAGCACTCAGTTAAGCTGATCAGCCTGGTTTTCCAACTCTGTTGCAATATCAGAGCAAAGCAAGAGCAGTTATTTGCAACATGATCAAGGATGAGGCCCTTTTTGGTTGTTTTAAGAGACCAGGCTGCTGTTTGCAAGCAAGCGCTCCCGACAACATGGAGATGGAGAGCTGTAACTGGCCTTGAAACAGAAGCTGCGCAAGCGTCAGCGTGTGAGTTCGGATCCTGGCTTGAGAGCTTTCTGCCGCCACGGTAGCGAAGCCATCAGCGCGCAGGCGGGCGGGCAGTCATCCACATCATTCCACGCTCTGCGGTGGGCCTGTCCACGAGGGATTAGGCCAAATCTGCTAACCTCATTTCTGTTACACAACCCAAGGCAGCGCTGAACTCTCCTCTCCAGAGGGTTGTGTGTTAAACCAGAAAATCGCCTCCCCCTAACCCTCCTCAGCTGCAGTTCAAATTAGGTTTCACTGCTATCATAATTCATACCACACCATAATGAAAATGGAATTGAGATGGCAGGTAGACATGGTGTCTAGACGTACCCAGGTTACTTGTCTACAAGTTTTATCAGGTAGCTGCTATCAGCGGAGCTTTCCGCAGCATAGGATTCAGTGCAGACCACGGAGACCAAAGCAAGCGAGTGCTTAGATCGCAACTCCGCGCTGAGCCACATGCACAAAAGACTGCCTGCGGTCAGTGCCAGTGTCGTAACTGTGTCCGACATCAGCATTGCTTTTCCCGTAGCTATTTGCAATGGTCGCAGTCACACGCCTGGCACCACCACACCGGGTGCTCCCCAGACACACACGTCTTGAAGTCTGAGCCCTCACAGAATGGCTCATCCATCACCACAGATCCCCGATCTGCTCTTCTGTCATAACCCATGGTCTTATCTCATGCAAACGCTTTCTAAGATCAATAGTTAAGCTGGAATTTAGCTAATACAGCCTCAGAATCAGGGAGAACAGGTCTTCCTCCAACTTCGCAACAGCGTAGAATGCCAGGAGTAATACTGCTGGATGCAGTTAAATTACACCAGCGTGAAAGCGAGATGAAGTTGAGATGAGGCTGCAGTCAGGTTGTGCACACATCACTACACAGAGAGAAACTGGTACGGTTTATTGAAGACTGTCCATTTTTATCTTTTCCTTAGTAGCATGGCAAAGAAAACAGGGTTTATTTGGATTCTTAAATTAGAACTGAAATTTCTATGCAGAGACATTAAGGAAATTTGCAGTTATGCAACTGGAGTCCTGGAGGAAAAAGTAAACAATTTTACAGAGAGAAACAAATTGAAAACAATTATGAGACATTAAGAGGGAAGTGGCTGGAGGTTCAGGCTTTTTCTTTTTTCCCCCCCCCTTCCCTTTCAAGACCGGAAAACATTTGCATGTTGCCTTAAATTTGATCTCTCTTCAGTCCTCCTCAACCTGTACTGCTGGTCATAGTCATTCGTGACTGAAATGAAGGACTGGGTTCCTCCAAGGGAGCTTCAGTGCAACAGGGAAAGCAAGGAGCATCGTGAAGGCATTTTTTAGTCACTGAGGAAACACGTCTTGTCTTTTATGGGAATTTGCACTCACGCCTCCTTTTACAGTCGCTCTTTCTGAACCAAGCCGCTGCTCATGCCAGTCTGCTGCAAATTGCTCCACGTATTCAGAAGTCAAACTCTTCTAGGGGCTCCTCAGGGTGCCGCAGTAGGGCAACATATACGTTTCACAAGTCTCTAGTCTCGCAAACAGAAGACCCATGTTACTGTGACTCTTGAATAACCACTGAGCAACTCAGTTAAGCCCAGGGTATACTCTGAGAGGGACTGGAGCTGTAGGATGCAGCATTGTGCTCAGCATTCACATACACACTGCACTGGATTAAGCAAGGTGATTTGATTAGTTGGGCAAAGAGAATAATGCCTTTAAAAATATGATGTAGGAAGACAACATTGAAATCCAGGACATATGCTGTCAAGAGTCAAGTATACAGCTTAAAAACAAAGAAGAGGGAAGGATGGGACGAGAAGGCACGCCGTGTGCTTATAACATACTGAAAAAGAACTTCACATACGTGGGCTGAGGCACTGCAGCACTGTAAACACGCTATTTATATAGAGCCAAAAGTGTGCTTTTATGAGGACATAAACATTAGTCACCCCAGAGCATGCAGTCTTTCCTTCAAACGAGGATAAAGACACTGCCCTGTCAGAGCCAAATCAAAGTCCAAACTCAAGAACATCTCAACTTTGAGAAACCTCAGATCAAAATATGGTCCGGGGTGAAGTCACTCGACTCATGCAGACCTTGCCCATAGAGCAAATAACTCCCAAACATTGCAACGGAGATTTCTAAATAGGGACTTTAGTCACTTCTGTTATTGAACTCTTTTCTAGCTACACCATACAGTTTCAGGAGGAAAAAGTGAAAAAGAAAACAAAACCTTATCCAAGTTTAAAAGCGGGGGAATGTATTCAGGCAGATGATAATTTGCAAAGCTGGAAGATGGCCAAAGTGCTATGTGCAACATCATGCTCTTACAAAAAAACACCCAAGGATTTTGAATCACCACAAGCGTCAGGACCTCATTTTCAATCTGCTCTGAATAACACAATCAGGTAACCTTACGTAAAACCAGACATGGACGTAAACTGCCTTGAGAGCGTTTCACTTGATGCAGTAGCAGAGATGTCTATGGTGGGGATTCACAGGTGGCAGAGGAAATACTACTCTGTCTTTCCATCGCTTGACTACCTACTGCCAGATTTTGACAGTAAGCAGGTCTTTTTAGCCTCACTGAATTTTAATGGAGAAAGGTAATGAGATTTAAAGAACAACAACTGCAGCCATGTGCAGAGCGTGAATGTTGAAGTCCGAGTTCTACTTCTGTTCTTCCCCTTGTCTTCAGCTCTTATCTGACCCAGGCAGGAGACAGAGATGACAAATAACACCAGCACCAAGTGGAGAGCTCTTAGGTTGAACTCCAGTCTGAGTTTCTGCAAGAGGTTTTAGTCTAAACGAGCCAGCCTGACAACATGAAAGGGGAGCAAACAAGTGAAATATGATGTTCTTGTAAGGACAGTGAGAACTGCTTTGTATCAGACGGCTTGCCAGAACATTGTAGTGCTTCATAACACAGCTAATCACACTAAATAAAGTATAGGCTTAAACACACATACAACTAGATTCTCAATGGGTCTTCCCATTTAGCATCCAGCATTTTTTGCCTAACCAACTGTATTTTGTACTACAAGGAGTGATTAATACAATTTTGGAAAAAAAGGAAAAAATAAATTAATAAAATATGAATAAATAACCATAAGTTGTTTACACAAATAAACATTCTGGGGCATGAGATTTTACTCAGTAATTGCCATATTGGTCATAAAACATGCTTGAAAGCCCAAAATATTACTTTATTGCATTTAGCAGCAACAATTAGCCTCTCTATTTTTCACTGCTTTAACAGACAGTATGGTTTTTCTACTCTAAATAGTAAAAAAAAAAAAAAAACAACACAAACCCCAGGCTCTTCCATGTGGCTGCACACTCCGCAGGCATGTGTGCAAGCAGCACAAAAGGCCATCAAGGCTGAACTATGCTGTGGAGTGCAGAAAACAAAAAAAAAGCAGCAGACCATTTTCCTTCCTACTCCGGGGGACTACGCAGGGCAGAGGGAGCAGTGAAGAGTTTCGTAATAAGGCTCCCTCGCAGAACTAGCATAGGCAACAAATTCCTCACAGCTGAAGAGGAGAATAAGCCCAAAACTGAAGACAACAGGAAGAGGTGTGGTCCCTAACACATCATTTGCTGGATTTTATTGTCTGTGAGCCAAGAGAAGTAGAAGGCCACTGAAATTCCTAGAGAACAGAAGAGCCCCGAGAGCAACCGAATTAGCAGGCTTCCCAACGCTCAGGTTTTTACATTAAATACTTCCTATAAGAAAGGAAGCATACGTTTTACAAGAGTGGGCATTCACAAGCTGAAACCTCCCCCCCCCCATCTTAATTCAAAGATTAAATGAAGATAAATAATACAATTCAATAATTTGGAAACACTTGTTTCCCCCCCCCGCCCCCCCCCAGTAGCAGACATTCAGCTGAGCACGGCAGCCAGCAGGTGTGTTGTGAGAGCTCCAGTTGTGCAAACACTGGAGAATGAGCCTGGCTGCAATAGAAATTTGGGAATTCTGCTCAGGTGAACTGGAGGATGTAGATATTGATGCAGCAGTTACCTCACAGTTTGGATAATTAACTCATAGGTAATCAAGAATTCACAGTATTACGCTAACTGCAGAAGCTACTGGGTCCTGGAAATGTAGCTGGAAGTATCTGTCTCATATTTTCATCTCACTAGAACTCTAATTTGGACAGCTTATTGACCTACTTACAGTAGGCCACTGCTTTCAGCATATTAACCCCCCCCATCCCCAAACACTCACGGCTGTTTCAAAGAAGGGCAAGAAAAAGACAGAGGGAGCTACAGATGAAGCCTGCACACGCAGTCAAGGCATCCCTCCCCCACGAAAGTTTAATAAGGATTGTTAGTACATCATTGTAGCTGGTAATTGTGTAGGTACACATGGTAATTGCATGTATTTGCACTAATTATGTAAATGCACAATAATTAAAGCTCCAGGGTTTTCATGGTAAATTTTTAAGACACTCATGGATTTGTCATGGCAGAAGTGTCAGTCGTGTAGCCTAGTGGGAAAGGGGAGGAGGAGGGAGCTCAGGAGAACATGCTTCTTAAAACACAGAGATTTTTGCATGAATAAGTGGATAGAGAACACCACTTCATCAAACACAGCTGTCATGCCTGAGCACAGTTTCTTTCAGAGTCTCTTATCAGACTTAAAAAAAAAAAATCTAGGAGAAAACCCCCAAACCCACATACAGCAGGTTAAAAGTAAAGATTAAGCGTTCCCCTGCTTTCTCCACTTAATGTTCCAGCTTTTCCTATTTAGCCAGGGAAAGGCAGGAGGAGAACTGAGCCTGTGCTCTCTGTTAGCAATTGTGGCCATCACTCGCTAACATTACCAGCTCGCTCCCTCTCCCAGAGGCCTTCTCACACCGCTGAACACATCAGAGGGAATATCCTGGCACGGCTTGGATGTGGATCGATCCCCCACCACGGCGTGCTGCCTTAGCACAGCAGTCATATGCCAGCGGTTCCAGTTGCATCTGCCTCAGGGCTTTTCCCCCTTTTTTTTAAACCACCTCCAACAGCAAACCCGAGCAGCTCCCTAGAACAACCCTGTTATCCTCACACCAGGAGCACAAAGGGCTGTTCGAGAAGCACAGCAACATAACATAAGATGCGACAACTGCAGAGCACTGCTAAGCATTACACACCGAAAAGCTTTCCATTTCAAACCACATTGTTGGAGACCTTAGTCACTGAAGTCCAAGCGCTGCTTTTTCAGTCACTGAGAGGTATCTGCATTCATAAGACTTAAACCACTTAGAAAGCACTAGCCTGACATCATTAACACTGCAATATTCTTTACCCCACCACTCGTTTGATTCCAGGTGTGCTTGTTTGTCCCCCCAGCAGAGCTGGAGTCTCACTTGTTCATACACAGCTACCAATCTTCACTCATGGACACTCCACATACTCAACACAAGAATTTTAAGCTACCGAGACCCAATAGCTTAAGCCAAGGCACAAAATGGAGCTTCCTCAAAATTAGCAACAGAGCTTTGAGAAGATTTACAGGACTCGTAACCACACATTGTACTTTAATTAAACCTAACCCTATATACAGGAGTCAAAAAGCTCTAGGTTCATAGCACCCACCTTTACTGCACACCAGCACCACAACAGCCACACTTCTTACCTGTAGGAGTGAAGACAGGCCATTCTGGGGCGACAGAAGATCCAAAACCACATCTTGCAACCCCAGGACACCCACAGAGCTGCACTGCAAGCCTCCAAACCCTTCCCCAGGCTCCACACAAAGCACCCAGGTGCTGCTTTCAGGGGGGTTTTAGTACAGCTATTTCAAACTGGCTACTCAGCCACAGCTGGGGCAATAATTAGTCCTCTCTTTAATGCCTCCTGGGCTGGGGGAGTTGTCAGGAACTCAATTTTGTTGTTGTTTTTTTAAACTTAACTTTTGAAAGTGCAATCTGCCAATGGTTTTCTGTCTTAAAAAAAAACAATTCCCCAAACTAACCTAAACCAAACAACTCCTTCTCCTCTAATTGTCCAAACCCCTACTGCTGAGAATAGGACAAATAAATGTTTCTGCACTTACTTAAAACATAAGGGAAAGAAATTATTAGAACTATAGTTGAATTAAAATAGCGTATTTTTACTGATGCTCTGAAGAAGTTTCATGTGATTCAGGCGCTTTATTTTAAAAAAAAGTGATTTTGAAGACTCTTTCAATTTTAAAGCTATAAGTAAAGAAAAAATGTATATATATAATAAACACTGATCAAATCTAACACAGAATTATTTTAAAAGCAGCTTTTAATTGGCAAGGTTCAATCAAACAAGAGAAGCTGTCTGGGACAGAGACGATTTTCTACTTTGTTTCTAACAATAGACATAGTTTCAAGGCTTTTTTTTTTTCCCCTTTGTTAATAAGAATGCCTATACTCATGTTTGATTGGGATTAAAGATGGTAAGGTGTCATTTTCAAATTTTCAATTTGCAGTAGCATGTTTTTTAATTAATTGAGGATCTTGTAGGAGCATGGAGGGTTTCACACAAATGCGATCTTTCTAAGAAAACAGAAGTGTTGCTAAAACCATGATCTGTTGTTTTAATTTCCTTTAATTTTTCACTAAATTCATCTGTTCTGCAGATAATGGATGCTGGATGTCTAAAACCATAGAATAGGGGGTTTGTGGGCATGAGCGGGAAAGCAGACGAATTGGGTTGCAGCTGGAGCACATTTTCTGTGCATCTGTAGGGAATTTATTTCAGCTTGTCTTTGCGGCGCAGTAGCATCATCAGGCTAAGTCGGAGTTTTAACTTGTGCTAAAGCAGGACCAGAGGTCTTTTGGATGTTTATGTCTAGTGACAACTTGTACGATAACCACTTGCTTCCATCATTAGGACTACCTGAGCCGAGTAAGCCTGCGATGTGGCAAGGTCCCTTGGACCTGCTGCTCCTCCACCCGCCACCCAAATACATCTGCATGGGCAGGAGAAACCTAATATCTCCGTTTGGGGAAGATTTACAGATCACGAGGAGAAAAATGAATTTGTCTGGGCCCTAGGGATTTTTTAAAGTGCTAGTGAATTGAGAGCATTTATGATATCTGCTAATATTATTCATATATGTCCTTTTGGTACCTCATACTCCAGCGGTGAGCTGCAATGCTAGTGATGCCAGGCCTGGTGCAAAGCTGGAGCTGTTCTCCTCATATTGTGTAAATGTCACTGTTTCTTTTCCAGTATCTTTCAAAGAGCTTCTTACCAGCGAGGTCAGTAGCAGCATCTCCATTTCACAGGCAGGAAAACCTGTATCATGGAAAGGTGACATGACCACAGTCACCTAGAAGACCAACAGGCGAAGGCAATGTAGACATTTTAGTGCTAGTCCTGCTCTCTCTTTACCGCTCCAGTGCAAGAACCTTCTTTTGTGAAGCATCCCTCTGCTCAGTACCTAACTGATGGGAACAGTTTTGGTTACCCAGATGAGCAAACGCGGTTTGGTGGCACAGCTGACATTCATGTTCCTGACCAGGAAGAGTTGCACTGCCAACTTGTTGGAAAATCATGTCCACTGTGTCTCAGGTTGATAGCATGAAAAAACCTGCAGTTAACGAACACTTTATTTAGAAATTAAACATCTGTGCTATTCTTTTGGCCTGCGTGAAAAATATGCATAAATGTTGTTAAATACAAGTAGATCTGAGTAAACACGAGGATATGCATATCAATGTACATCACAGGTGGTGGCTGTGAAATGAACCGGGTGCTCTGAGATCCTTGCACGAGAAATGCTGACACAGCAGGTTGTTCCGTAAGGACTATTGGGATACACGAACCGTGGCTGTTTCATGCCTGTCCGCGGTGAAGGTGTCCTTTACTGGACATTTGTAACCTGAACACCCAGCAACAGAAGATATTCTTGCAAATGGAGGCGGCATGATTTACTCGAAAATCAGTGGCAGGCACACGACCAGAACCTGTACCTGAACTTGTTCCTGATGGAGAAACTGCGTCGTCAAGCGCCTTGTTCCAACAAGTCAGCAGCAGCGCTTGCAGATTTCAAATCCCTGTGTTGAGTCATCGTTGTCTAAATGGGACTTCAATCGCCTGAGCGTATCCTCCTTGCTGTCCTCCTACAAACCACTGATGGAGTTTTCCCTCTGCGGAGCCCCATAAACTCACCCCTGGCTCAACCCAGCGCCGGGCAGCTATTTCCTGGTTGCTGTATCACAATATATGGCTACGAAGGGAAGCGTGCTAACAGTTGTTTGTTTGCTGTGCTCGTTCTTTTAAAGAAAAATAATAATCCTATCGTTCTGAGAAGAATTACATGTGTTCCACTTTCCCTTCCCCTAGAAGATTTCAAAGCAGAAAAGTAATCATTGAAGCCATTTCTTCAGCTGTGGGGTCTGATATCATTTAGCCTCTATACATACACATTTTTCCAGTGTACATGCTGAAAGAGCAGCCATTGGATTTCCTGTTCTTGTTAATGATTCTAGATTTTTTGCGAGTGTTTTGTTTTAAACAGAGGTTCATGCGGCAAGTTTGTCTTGAATTAATGGCTTCCTTACTTTTGGTGAAAATCTCTTTATGAATGCTACTTTTCCATAGTGCCTTTCTGGAATTTTTTTCTTTTCTTTTGGCAGCTGACACGCAGCAGTTGCACCCTATCTGATGGGTAGGGGCCAAAATAGTCCCAATATGTTGCAGTGGATTGAAGATCACTTCACCTTTAAAAACCTGGAAAATCCCCAGACCCCTCTGGAAGCATGTGTAGCATATGTTGTATGGCTACTACTATTAGGTTTTGTTTAAATACTGAGTAAAACTTGTAGCTGGAAGCTAGCAAATAAAACTATTTCTGTTCAGACTCCAGAATCTCCTGTGACGGGGAGTGCAGAGGTTACCAGTGACACCTCCAACAGTGTGTCCTGCGCTGGCTTGGTAGGACTTGAAGGTTAGATCAGCGAAGTACAAGGTGTCCTCATCCAAGTCCTGGAATCAGAAGGCACCCTTGCTAAAAGGAATCTTTGTGAGAAGAAAGTGTGCATTCTCATGCTGCCTGTACTGCTCTATGGGTTTCACAGGTGAGAGAAATCCCAGTTACGGGCAATCTGCGCTAACGCAGCCCATCCTCTCCTCCGTATTGCCTCCGCATATGGTATTTCAGAATCAGTCCTCAGGGGCCACAGGGACGCTTTGTCTGGCCCTGCAGAGCGAGGGAGAGACAAGCAGAACACCCAGCTTCTCAAGTGATGGAGATGGAAAAAAGCAAAAGAGCCGTTAAAAAATTCCCTTAGCCTGATATGAAACATCCCTCCTACCTTCTTTTAAATTGATCTGGAGGAAGGGGTAGAGAGAAGCGACTCTGATCTTTTCACACAGACGAACAATCTTTTTGCTGTTTTATATGTATGTGGAAGATGTGTCTTGCCAGAGCTGAATTCGTGTCATTCATGTAATATTTAGACACCTGTAGTGAGATTATTTTTCCTGTTTTAATTTGAAGAGCCTGCATTTCTCAGTCTTTTTGCTGTTGAGACTACTGAAGAACATCGCTGTTTCTCTGGGGAAAACGTATGCCAAAAATCCCGGCAGTCTGGCCCGACTGTACTTAGACTCCAAGTATCATAAAACGTACGTAACGAGAAGGCTGTTGCTTTCTTTTCAGGGAGGCTGAGTGACGAATCCCACAGGGCCTCAGTGGGAGCAGAGTCAAACCTCCCACCATTTCAGTGTTTTTCCCCTGCTTTTGTGACATGAAGTTAAGGCCCAAATTCTACGAAACACTCAACAGGGAAACCCGTGAAGCCCGATGGCTTCCCTGAGGCACCATTTAGACACAATTTGTTGCAAGAATAGGATCAGAGGCTTTTCTCCCTGTCTGTCTGCCTCCTTGGGTCTTATTTTTCCATTGTTCTGTTTTTCTTTTTGAAGCGTTTTGACTGAAGTCAAGTAAAAATTGTTGGCATGTTTTAAGTCAGTGTCCGCTCTGCTAATTGTTGGGCTGCCAAAGATCAGCTGTGGAGTGTTTGACTTCAGGGCAAGATTCAGGCTCATAGAAGAAGTGACCGTATTGTGCAAGATATGTAGGGACCCAGTTCTGCAAGGCCGAATCAAACCCTAAATGGTTTGACCAGAAGTACAGTGAATTCACGAGACATTCACGGTGAAAATGGGGCATCTGTCTTCAGCCATCCTCCTTCCGCAGAGGTCAGAGCGTTTTGGAATATCAGTCAAGCGGAGCAAGATCTGCCGCTTTTAAATGGTTTATTACCATCCACAAGTGCTTGGTAACCCAGAGGACGTACTGCTGCTCTCCTGGAACAATGTTGCGAGCTACAGCTACTCCTCCGAAGTCAGTGGAGTCTCTCCGAGTCGGACTGCCAAGCGGTAGACATCTGATCCAGCTATATATTTTATTTTGGCAGTGAGATTTCTGGTTCAGAATTTGTTTTCATTCAGAATCTGAAGAACAAAAAAGTTGGCGCAGTGAAGATTTCTTGGGAAAATTTGAAAAGCCATGCTTGTCATCAAAATATTAAACAGTAATATCAATATTGCACTTGTTAGTATACCATAGCATTGGAAACAAAGGCAATTGAAATGAGTCAGCATGAAATGTTTTCCTCTTATCAAAAGAAATGAGCATTGAAATAATGCATTTCTGCTCTGCCTCTTGGAAATGTCACTGAAATCAACACATCCTCACAAAAGATTGGGATTTCACTCGCAGCGCGTTCTCTGGCTGAAGAGTGTGTGCTCCCTATCAACCTCAACGGCTGCAGGCGGTGGAAGGAGACGGCAAACTGGGTGCCCTGGTTTTCCATGGCAGCAACAGAGAGCAGAGACTGCTACCCAGTAGGTGCTAATGGGTGTTCATTCGCCTGTACCTTCTTGCAGAGACCTGTGGGCAGCTCCGAATACTGCGATGCGTCCGACTGCTTTCTGTAGGACAAAAGAAGAATAGGAATACTTGAAAAGCCAAAGCTTGCTCTGGAGTAGAAAAGCCAGCCCTACCACAAAGAAATTCTTGTGCCTCTTTAATTACCCTTCTTCACCTATGGGTGGAATTTCCACTCCAACAGCTTTAGCGAGGAGCCTGTTAGCCTGGGAGGAGATTTCTGTTTGTCTTTGTACGGCAAACACTGGCTCTGTTGTGCAGCGCCAGGTTCTGATTCTAATGATTTCCTGAATTCATTCCCTTCCGTACCTCGGGGAAGGAAGAGGTGATCCTCCTGAAAATTCAGATAATTGCTTTTATTTGATTTTTATTAAACCTCATTCGAGAATAATATGATGGCTTTTTTTATTACATTGTTCATCACTGTGGCATTTTTAAATTTGCTTTGCTAAAAGAAATGGTTTCCTAAGCCAAAGATTTAATTCCAGGATTTTTGTGGAGAGAAAACTGGGAGCTTTTTTCCGAGGTTGTTTCGATTTCAAAGACTTTCGTAACATTGATCTCTATCTATTATCTCCACTTACTTTCTTTAATAGCCCAGGCTTCTTCCCCAGCCCCAGCAACCAGAGCGTGCTGCGGTTTGTTGCGTATGCCTCTGGAGCTGGCAGGGCCGGCTTTGCCCCGGCTGTGCCTGGCTGCCTCTGTGGCGAGGCAGCGCGAGGGATGCTTTCTCCCCCGCTCCGGCTATCGCATCGCCTGGGTGAAGCTGATACCTGCTGCCCTGCGTGTGGGGAAATGGCAGGCTCTGGCCCCGGCAGGAGATAAGCACAGGGTCCGGCACAGAGCTGCAGCAGGGGTTATCCCACCATGCAGCCGGGTGAAAGCCACCCCTGGGTTTTGGCTGAATCTGGGGTGGCAATGCCGTCTTCCCGCTGGAGACCAGGAATGTGCAGCAAAGCCCTGATCCATCCACCCACCCACCCATCCACCCATCCACCCATCCACCCATCCATCCATCCATCC
>Ga0065711_1046792_pt1 | contig 12695 bp, 11 predicted proteins | sample Hoacrofraction12_FD_59098 | JGI IMG/M metagenome (GOLD analysis project Ga0065711, IMG submission 59098) | Hoatzin crop microbial communities from Cojedes, Venezuela - Epithelial fraction 12 v2 (version 2) | ecosystem: Host-associated > Birds > Digestive system > Esophagus > Crop | place...
GCAGGACCCTGCACTTGCCCTTGTTGAACCTCATCAGGTTCCTCTCTGCCCAGCTCTCCAGCCTATCCAGGTCACGCTGAATGGCAGCACAGCCTTCTGGTGTATCTACCACACCTCCCAGTTTGGTGTCCTTCCATAGGTATCAGTCCCTCAATATGAGGAAGTTCCCAGACATGAGATAAAAGTAAAAAAAAATAAATTCTCAGTTATCAGGGTGACAGTTACTGCAATGCAGTTCAGTTCCCTTCCATCATCTGGGATGAGAATTAGTATTAATTTCACATAGAAATAGACATAACATTCATACTCCATGAACTTTTCACTGCACTGATCTCGACCAACTTAACAAGTATAACAGTTATTAGATCCACCTTGCCTGTTTTTAAGTACCTAAATCAGGATTTTTAACAGTTCAGAGTAACAACTGGTTAAAATAACGTGCAAGATGAAGTGATAAAACTGGTTACAAATTTGTTTAATTCTTAACACTATTTCTTACTTCTTGTGATTCTTCCTGTTTACTGGAACATGGCTGTTTCACAGACCCATTAATATTTTAACTGTCGAGGATTCTGCTGTCTCTAGAAGGTGGAATTATTCACAAAAGTAGAAATTTTAATTCCTTGAATACTCTTTATAACATCAGAACTCCATTACGCAGAAAAGCCCACGTACCCCTCTGCTGTATTTTCTTCTCCAGAACACTGTGCATTGCAATTCAGAATTCAATACATGTGTTACTTAATAATTTGGAAAACACTTTCCACTCAAATAGAAGACAACGACAGCAGAACAGATGCCTTTGGGAAACTAAGGATGTGTGATTATAGCACTGGGAAAATAGACACATGCTTGCATCATCTGCAATTATTAAGTTTAGAATTAAACAGTCTTCAGTGTTTCCAAGATAAACCTGATTAACAAGAGATTTAAAAGGTCACTAGAAAGATGGTTGTTAGTCAAACTAGTTAACACTATCATTTTTTCAGGACTGAATTTTCTCTTTCTTTGGGGGGAAAATGTTGTATCTGACCCAGGAAAATAACTCCCCCCATCTGTAAGAAGCATCTTTGCCACTACTATTGCAATCTCAAACAAGCCCAGAGAGTGCCGCTGTTTTTTCAAGTTTTATTTTTTAAAGCATAGAGAAAATTTGATTTCATGAAGTAATGAAAACAAGCAGGAGGCCTACAGTCCAGAAAGTCAGTTTTGGATTATGATTTTTTTAAACATGCTACAGAAAGGATGCAAGTATTCTGGAGCAGACCCCCTAACTTGCATAGGGAAAAGAGTAAGTCGCACTCAAAATGCAATAAATTTGTAAAGATGGCAACGTATGCAGATAAATCTGCTGAGGAAACAGCACATGCTGTAAGCTATTCTTACTAGCCAACAAACCTAAACCACGAGTGCAACTGAACCCAGTGTATTCAGCATAAGTTTACTGATCCGGCAGGATATTCAGAGAAAGAACATGTGATCAGATGTGATCTTCCTCTTCCCACTGAAGGATTTAAGGGCTATGCCACTCCCACAGACGAGATGTTTTTCTTACCCTTTGTGAGCACATTCAGTTTGATCCAATATAAAAAGTAAAACGGATTAGTTTGATTTACCACTGACAGTCACCTGCTCATAAGTGGCCTGACTGTACGCTTCAGCAGTTAAAACATGTCAGCAGCTCCCAGAGAAAAATGCTAACAAATTACTAAGAGGGACAAACTACTTATGCACCTTGCCTGTGCAAACTTCAGATGCTGGACTACAAACAGTACTAAACCACAGCTGAGATGAATGTCACCCTGCAAAAGTCTTCAAGCTGCTAACAGCACACATTAAATATGAAAATTGACATTTCTGCATGCTGGTGTTAATAGACACAAAGAAATTTCATTTAACAGCTCTTAAATCTTTATACAGCAAGAAAATACTTTTGTCATATGCAGTCCCTTAAAGCTGTAATTTTGCTCATGCCATACTGATCAGACTACATCATTTTAAGCCAAATGAAAAGCTCAAACTTGCTCTCTCAATTAGAATCACAGAAAATAGCTGCCTGTCCATGGTAAGCCTCAATGGCAGCACTACAGGAAGGAGCAGGGCAAGCATTTGCAAGATCCTCTGGTGGTTTAAGAGGTGACTAACAAGTAAGAACACATATAAAACATTAATGAAACGAATGCTGAACACCATATGCACGGTAATCCAGTTCATGGGTTTGCATCACAGCAACATTTAAAAAACTGAAGGCAGCAAGAGGGAATCAGAAATGTGATTCAATGTCTGGGCAAATAAATCCTGTAAGGAGTAGAACTAACAGAGCCCAGTGTTTCATAGAATCATTTAGGTTGGAAAAGACCTTTAAGATCATCAGATCCCACCATAAACCTAACACTGCCAAGTCCACCACTAAACCATGCCCGTAGGTGCCATATCTAGACATCTTTTAAATACCTCCAGGAATGGTGACTCCACCACTTCCCTGGGCAGCCTGTTCCAATGCCTGACCACTCTTTCAGGAAAGAAATTTTTCTCAATATCCAATCCAAACCTCCTCTGGCACAACTTGAGGCCGTTTCATCTCTTTCTATTGCTTGTTACTTGGGAGAGCAGACCAACACCCACCTCGCTACAATGTCCTTTCAAGTAGTTGCAGCGAGCAATAAGGTCTCCTTTTCTCCAGGCTAAACAATCCCAGCTCCTTCAGCCACTCCTTATACATCAGTGTCTTTTAGCTTTGTGTCCCAATGCTTCCTACAACCTCGATAGGCATCCCATTGCTACTTGTATCCCATAAAACTTGTCTCTTTCCTAACACTGCTTTAATTTCCAACCACCATTCTCCAGCAGATCGGAGAAGAACCAAGCACATGTATTGTGGCTGGTTCACACCTACGCTCGTGCAGGCTGACTAGCAGTACACCAAGCATCACAGATGACTCTTGGGCTTACGGCTGTGAGTATTCCTTCAGCACTGTCCCTAATTAAGGTCTTTCTCTTTCACCCAGCAAAGAAATACGCAAAAGATACAGAAATGTACTTATTTTGACAGATCACCCTTTGCTGTCACAGGGGAGGAAGGGGGAACAGAGAATAGCAGAGGGTCAGCAAGCACTACAGGTGAACATATGGCACAGCCACAGAAACTGTTTGCTTAGGAGACAAGGCTAAAGACACCTTTAAATAGCAGTCTCTAGCTCAGAAAAAAAAAAAAAAAGGCTAATAAATAACCTACAGCACATCTTCTCAACTTTTTCTTTTAATTTTAGAAACACCAGAGTACCGTGGTGTGCAGTGACCAAGGCTACATTGCAGTGTGGCCTTGGCTGCAGTGACCATGAAATGGTGGAGTTCAAGATCCTTAGGGAAGCAAGGAGGGCACACAGCAAGCTCACTACCCTAGACTTCAGGAGAGCAGACTTTGGCCTCTTCAGGGCCTGCTTGGTAGAGTACCATGGCACGAAGCCCCGGAAGGAAAAGGGGCCCAAGAAAGTTGGTTAAGCTCCAAGGATCGCCTCCTCCAAGCTCAGGAGTGATGCACCCCCACAAAGAAGTCAGGCAAAAGCGCCAGGAGGACTGCAGGGATGAACAAGGAGCTCCTGGACAAACTCAAACACGGAAAGGAATCCTACAGAGGGTGGAAGCAAGAACAGGTAGCCTGGGAGGAATACAGAGAAATTGTCCGAGCAGCCAGGGATCAGGTTAGGAAAGCTAAAGCCCTGACAGAATTAAATCTGGCAGGGACATGAAGGGCAACAAGAAAAGCTTCTATAAGTATGTCAGTGATAAATAATAAGATGACTAGGGACAATGTGGACCCTCTCTGGAAGGAAACGGGAGACCTGGTTACCTGGAATATGGACAAGGCTGAAGTACTCTGTGACTTTTCTGCCTCAATCTTCATTGGCAAGCGCTCCAGCCACACCACCCAAGTCATAGAAGGCAAAGGCAGGGACCAGGAGAATGAAGAACCACCCACTGCAGGAGAGGATCAGATTCGAGATCATCTAAGGAAGCTGAAGGTGCACAAGTCCATGGGACTTGATGAGGTCATCCACGGGTCCTGAGGGAACTGGCGGATGAAGCTGCTAAGCCACCATCCATCACATTTGAGCAGTCATGGCAGTCCGGTGAAGTTCCCACCGACAGGAAAAGGGAAAACATAACCCCCATTTTTAAAAAGGGTAAAAAGGAAGACCCATGGAACTACAGGCCAGTCAGTCTCACCTCTGTGCCCAGCAAGACCATGGAGCAGATCCTCCTGGAAACTATGCTAAGGCACATGGAGGATATGGAGGTTATTCGAGACAGCCAGCATGGCTTCACTAAGGGCAAATTGCATCTGACAAATTTGGTGGCCTTCTACAACAGGGTTACTGCATTGGTGGATGAGGGAAGAGCAACTGATGTCATCTACCTGGACTTGAGCAATGCATCTGACACTGTCCCACACAATGTCTTTGTCTCTAATGCGAGAGACACTGATACGATGGATGGACCACTCAGTTGATAAGAAACTGGCTGGATGGTCACACTCCAAAAGCTGTAGTCAATGGCTCCATGTCCAAGTGGAGACCAGCGAGGAGTGATATTCCTCTAGGGTCAGTACTGGGACCAGTGCCATTCAACATATTTGTCAGCAACATGTATAGTGGGACTGAGTGCACCCTCAGCAAGTTTGCTGACAACACCAAGCTATGTGGTGCAGTTGACACGCTGAAGTGAAGGGATGCCATCCAGAGGGACATTGACAGGCTTGAGAGGTGGGCCTGTGTTCAAGCCTCATGAAGTTCAACAAAGCCAAGTGCAAGGTCCTGCACGTGGGTTGGAGCAATCCCAAGCACAAATACAGGCTGGGCAGAAAATGGACTGAGAGCAGCTCTGAGGAGGAGGACTTGCAGGTGTTGGTTGACCAGAAGCTCAACATGACCTGGCAATGTGCACTTGCTGCCCAGAAGACCAACCGTATCCTGGGCTGCATCAAAAGCAGTGTGGCCAGCAGGTCAAGGGAGGGGATTCTGCCCCTCTGGCTCCACTCTGGTGAGACCCCACCTGGAGTCCTGTGTCCAGCTCTGGAGCCCCCAGCACAGGAAAGACATGGAGTTGTGGGAGTGGGTCCAGAGGAAGGCCACAAAAATGATCCAAGGGCTGGAGCACCTCTCCTACGAGGATAGGCTGAGAGAGATGGGGCTGTTCAGCCTGCAGAAGAGAAGGCTGCGGGGAGACCTTATAGCAGCCTGCCAGTACCTGAAGGGGCCTACAAGAAAGCTGGAGAGGGACTTTTTACAAGGGCATGGAGTGACAGGACAAGTGGTAATGACTTCAAGCTGAAAGACGGTAGGTTTAGATTAGATATAAGGAAGAAATTCATTACTGCGAGACTTGTGAGGCACTGGAACCGGTTGCCCAGAGTAGTTGTGGCTGCCCCCTCCCTGGAAGAGTTCAAGGCCAGGCTGGATGGGGTTTTGAGCAGTCTGGTCTAGTGGAAAGTGTCCCCGCCCATGCCAGGGAGGCGGGAACTAGATTATCTTTAAGGTCCCTTCCAGCCCAAACCATTCTATGATTCTACCTGGTTGGGTACTCAAAAAACAAAAATGGAAGTTGCCAGGGGAAATAATCTCTTCTATTTTTTTGAGATCTTCAAATACTAAATAATACAAATAATACTGAACCTCTAGATTTTTGAGTGAATGAAGCTTCATAATTTGCTCTGTACAGGACACTAGATCGGACAACAACATAAAGACAAAAGGAATCAAAAACCTACACATTTTATGAGCAAACACACACTACAAGAACCTAGCAGTTCTCAAAGCTTTCTCCAGTATTTACCCCTATGAATAAGTGTGTTCACTCTCAATACAATAAGATAATAGAGCAAAATATATTTGTTGAATTTGAATACAAGTAGCAGAGTCATACTGATCTAATAAGAGGTAAATAACTACATTGTAAATGCAGGTACTTTGGAAAAGTTACAATCATACAAGACATTTAGAGCCCTCAGACTTTTTTTCAAACCTTTATTTCAAGGTTTAGGGCAGCAGGGGAAGGTTACATTTTTTCCCCCTTTCTTGGCTTTACTACCTTGTTGGCCTGCTGAACACTCCTTTCCCCAACAACAGTTAACTTGCAACAGAACTCTGAATCTTAGGAACGAAGTGACAATCTAGTTACTGAATTAAAACAGATGATAGCACCCATTTGAGCCTGCACCTGGAAATTAAGGGAAAACAACAAATCCCACAAGCTACATCCAAGCAAACGCTCTGAAGCTCCCACTTTGTTAGCTTGAACAACTACTGTGAGAAATAGCTGCCTACCCATCAGGCCAAACTCTTCTCTACATTTGAGAGCTGCAATAATGAAAACGTGGGATGGTGAAATAAAAGTGCTGACCATGTTTTGGACTCTGTGGGCTTCTTAGGGAAGGACATAAGAAGAGAAGAACGGCATTACAAAATTTTTCCTCTTTGCCCATACTCAGTCTCAGTTCAATTGTCATGAAAACATGTACACAGACAACATGTGATGTCACCAAACTTCTAATTAGTTTTACATACATTTGTTTTAAGGAAGTAAAAACCCACAAGTCAGAATGAGCTGAGTAGGATCGACATGTTTCTATTTACTACAGGAAATTAAGAGGATCAGAAGATGGGAGAACTCTTACAGTGTAATGTGCCCACAGCTAGCCATGCTGCTTACTATTGCCTGCACTGCTACCATCATCAAGCAACCCACATTTATGCTAAAATTCTTTTGAGATTTTAATCTACAAAACTCCAAATGAACCAAAGTGCTACTGCCTCCCACCCACTAGCTGGCCTAAATCCAGTCAGCAGACTTTCTGCAGTTTTCCCACGCCTGACTTTTTTCCAGCATGTAGACAAAGTGTAGATCATGCAGAAAACCAACAAGTTAAATTTTTTTTTTTTTTTTTTAAGTGTAAAGGATAAGAAATGGAGAACACCAGCTCTTGACTCCTCTCTTTCATAATACAGGAAATACTTTGACAAACTGGAGTACAGCAAAGTAAGTTGAAGAAAGCAGAACTCTACACATCATGTAGGCTGTTCAGCAGATGGGGGGGGGGACATCTAGACAGATGGTCTAGAATTTGCATTTTGTAATTTGAAGATGAAAGCATTGCTTAGCCTACAACATAATGTACTAATTTCAGCAGAAGCTTAGAAATAATACAAGGGGTTACTTCTCCAACTGACCACTACAACTTCAGGAGAAATTCAAATTCAGTTTCAGGGTATAATGTGGAGACTGCAGAAGCAAGCATGGGAAATCAAATTTCTATAAATCTCCAAGTACCAACATCTTTTCTCAAGCCTCTTCTCAAAATGGAGTCCAGAACAGACGATGACATGTGGCTACTAAAAACTCCAACTGAGAAAAGTCTCTAGGTAAAGACAGGCAGTGCTCTTGCAATGGCTTCAACAGCTGAAGACTGACACCAGACAGTTACAACTTCTTTGCCCTAAACATACGAGACGATTCTGAGCCCTAACTCAGAATGCACTTCTGCCCTCTTCAGCTGCACAGGTGTCTCCACGAGGTCCTGCATCACCTGCATGTTGTGCCCTAAAAAGCCTTGCTTCCAGATCAAGCACCTCAGCTTAAACTCAGAGTCCACATTCTACAGAGGCTGTGGAGTCTGCTCTGAAGACATGCTCAATTTCAGGCTATGAAAAATTGGACAGAGTAGGAGTTGGGACACAGGCACTACAGCAGCTCCTGATTTTTTCAGGGGAAAAGCCAGGTTCTCTGAATCACAACAGCAAATACTCTTAATTGCAGTAATGAGCTGTGCCTCAAGTAAAGGGGGGGAAAGGAAGAGCAAAGAGTTTAATGCATTTTTATACCTGATGGCGTGGCAGAGGATGACAGGAGACACTGATCCCACTGAGTAACAGAGGTTATCTCCTCTGCCCACTTCTGCTATGGCTAATTAAGTCATATAGACCAGAGAAGATAAAGGTATTCAAGAGAAGCATATTAAGCCTTTCATGTTTTTTTTTAAAAAAAAAAAAAGCAGCAAGATTTAAAAGAAGAAATTAAGACTGAAAGCTCTACAGAATCATTTTTGTTACTTTCACTTCGTAAGAGTAGAGACAGCAGCTGCTACTGCTGTAGTGACAACCATACATTGAGCAACAGAAGAAAGAGCACTTTTAGACTGCTGCAATACAGCTGCTGACCCACAACTGGTCATATCAGACTGCTTATATCTTTGCATAACACAAGTCAATACTCCTTAGCGTCACAGAAGCGAAGTCAAAGGCATGATTTACACTGATCTATACCTACTCACACACAGAAGCCAAGGCAGTTGAGGTGGTCAGTTGTATTAGCAGCACCTGCTATCAGTCTGATCACACAAGGGTTGCTGGGGTTTTTTAAGCACAGGCAGGAACGATGACAAAGTAATACACAGTAACTCAGCAGCTGAGGATACAGCTCTGCAAATTCTGAAGGACTGAATTGTTGGCACAACAGTAGTCCAAGTGCTGTTACAAAGTGGCTTTGCAGCTCATAAAATTACATTATTTGTTGCCTCTAAGATTAATGTACTTTTACCACAGAAATGATCTTTTGTCAAGTAATACAAAGAGCAGCTGCTTGACACATCATTAAAGAAACAAGTCTGCTCAATCTTCGTATTACAGATAATCTTATTTTAAAAAAATCCAGTAAATTAAGGAGATTACAGGGCCTCTGCATTCTCACTCATTTAAATTAAATGCCAAGAAACCATAAGAATTTTTTGGTTTGATTCCAAAGCTATCTTTCAGACCTGGTACTGAAGAATAAAATACCTAAGACAGCTGGAAAGTAACTAGGTAGTGAGAAACACCCTAAGTGTTTTTGTGTGGCAGGGTAGATGCAGAAGTTTGGGAGAAGTGACAGTTGTCTAAAACCATGTAACAAATTTTGAGTGACACACAAGTTTATTTGGCAAGATGTGTCTTTAAAACTGTTCTGCTCTCCTTCCAGAATCTCTGCAATATCCTATTTGAAACTGAGAGAAATTCATCTTTAGGGAATGAAATCGATTTTTAAAAAGCATGCGTATGCACATATCTTCACATGTCCTGGACTAGTCTTTTCCACTCTCCCTCCTCCCAGAGGCAAAATTTTGTGGCACACCTTTCCAAAATTACTAACCCATTCCCTATGCATTATCCTGCAAGCGCACACGAAAAGCCTCCCTGTGAAATGAACAGCTAAAAATTTGTATTAACTTGCAATACAGCCCATCCATTTCCCAAAATAGAAATTGCAATCTTCTTTCAGATTTTAACTATCTTCTTATGAGAAAGTAATTTTTCTTTGGAAGATAGGCAAAGACACTAACTCTTGAACAAATACCTAAGACCCTGCCTGGAAGGGGAGAAGGAAAAAGGGACAGGAGCAGTAAAAAAAATGTGAAGTTAATGTCACCAAGGGGTAAACACTGTAACAATAATAATAAAAACACTAAAGAATGTCAAGGGGCCCCAGGGAAACAGGTGGGAAAGCAATGTGAGGAATACAGAGAAGGTCCAGTGAGAACCCTTGTTTGCAGCCATGCTTTAGTGTTGGGTGTACACGAGAACCCTCTACACCTCATTGCTATATTTTGCTAGAAGATAGAAACACGAATATCCTCCAGTAGCCTACAAACCTCAAAATTTAAGGGGTAGGAGGAAAATGAGCATTAAAATATTATAGCCTATATACCAAGGGAGCAGCATAATAATATCTGGTTTTTATCATTTGATAGTGGTCAATACCAGCATTCACAGAACAAACACTTTCCTTTAGTCACTAAATCAACACACCTGTCATATCATGATCAAGTGTATACTTCATGTGAATGACCTTTGATCCAATTTCTTCTGAAGTGCCACAATTCGAAATATAGCTTGTCAGCCCATCATCACACTTGACGTCTTAGACTGCACCCTCCTTCCTATTGCCAACGGGTTAATTTCCCCTGATCTTTTCTACCGTAACTCCTCAGTGTCATCCAAAAAACAACAGTTACAGACTAGCTGACACTTGACTTTGCTCCTTGATAGTAACATGAACAAAGTTTTTCATCCTAAACTGAGATAACAATCTAGAATCCACTACTGAAGACCCTATACCTGACCAAATACCGTCCTGCAATCTGGGAGCAGGAACCCAGCCATGAAAACGGCACCAGATGCTTCCCTTTACAGAAGACAGTCACCACATCAGCTCCACGCTAGCAAATAGCCTGCTGATAAGGCTGTGTGGCAGTAAGCCAAAAAAGTTGCTCCAAAAGTAAAGCACATAACCTTGCTTCACTGTGCATACTGTGGCATTCACACAAGCATCTTGGAATTAGGTTAAGCAGGCAGCCATTTTTGGTAAAAACATGCCCGGAGTAATCCAATGGTTTGCAGGGCTAAAACAACAGGAATAATGTCTGTCCCTGCTCAGGTAACAGCTCAAAAGGCAGCCACAAAAAATTGTCCACAACAGGGACAATTTTGGGTGAGGGTAGGGGGAGGTACACACATTCATAGCTTATGGAGGAACCGTAGGAGAGTTATCTGAAGACAGGATAACAACGTCATTTAAGAACAGATCCCAAACAAGCAAATTGCATTTAGCTCCGACAGTTATGTTACTGCTTATCTACACGACAGACAAAAATACTATGCACTTCATTGCTAACGGTGTAGTCTCAGTAATCACACTTAAAGAGGAAACCTGAAAAAGACCCACATAAGTAGGTTAATCAAGAGCATCACTCCAGAACTATCAGCATCAACAAACTCCTTTTTCTATGGCCCATCTCCTGGGCAACACAAGGTACAACAACCACAGCAGGAGATTTGGAAATCTGAGCTCTTCTTTTTGTTTCATCTGTCTTTTATTTTAGAACTCGATTTTGACTGCATGTACCACAGCGAGTGGGGAAGCTAAGACATAAGATCACAAAAAAAAGATAGAGATAAATATTTCAAAGCCATATTAGAGAGTATCTAAATCTATGTTTTGTGCAACATTTAACCACACCAGCAATTCACATCATCTACAGAAGTAGTCCTTGTTAAATATTAAGCACCCATGCGCCTTCAGTGATGGAGAAAGAGCTTAGAAGTGCCCCAAGATGTCCAACAGCAAAGACGCCTTAAGGAAAAATACCACAGTATTCAGGTAGTCTTTGTAACTCAGATGAATAAAGAGGCAGATATACCCTCTCCTTTTAATCTAGCACAAATAACCTTTAAATAAATCTTACAGCATGTCAATAGGATATATTTTAAACTGTTCTCAAAGGAACGCTATCAGCGTAAGTAACCTTTCTTTAAATTTCACTGTATTACTAATTTGAGTATGGAAGAGCATATATTTTATCACCCATCATCATCACATTTTACACATCTTTGACAGTGAAGAGACATCAGTCAGCTTCACTGTGATCCAGGCACTAGGGTAGGATTTAAGCAATTAAAGTATGTTAGAAGCAAACATACTGTGTAACCCTCATTTGAGTTTTTTAATCTCAAGTTTTGAAAGCTTAACTTCACATGACCCAATCTTGAACATTTAGAGGCTTGCGCCGCACAAAGCTTTAGGTGGCCCTGAAAAGCTATGACCAGCATGACATTTACCCTGGTTACTCTTTACTGTTTTATCTCCAATTTCTTTACACTGGCAAACACAATTAAGGAAACTGAGCCACTGGCACCTCCAATTGTTTGGAATAACATTACAGCAAGCGATTTTAAGAGCCAGAAAAGGCGATTGTGCCATCTGCACTAGTTGCGTGTCCTGCATGTCGCAGGCTGACAGCCTGAGGGTCACAGCATGAAGTCTTCGTCTGATCAAAGTTCTTGCTACACTATTCAGCAACAAGCAGCTGCTTTGAGTAGGCACATAAAGGCTATAGAAAAGATGCAGCAGTTCTTCAGTCGCTTATACTGTCTCCACAAATGCCATAACTGAACCCCCTTCTTTCCACGACTGACCCAGGGAATCGGCTAGGGTGAGGGAATAAATCAGTCACTGGAGGGGAGCTCGTATTCACCCTCCCAGCCCTCGCCAACCAGCGGGAGAAATTCACGCTGGAAAAGAAAACATGGAGCCACAGCATAGAGACAGCAGCTGGAGGACACGAGGCTAGCGCTCAGAAGTTGATCCGCGCCGGAGGGAGGCGAGGACCCCGGGCAGAGGAGCGACAGCAGCGCGGTGTCAGCAGAGACCTCCCTTCCATCCGGCCCCGGCCCCACCGGGAGCCGCTCGCCGCCCGCTCACCTGTGCCGGTGCTCGTCGTGCCCCTGCCCGTGGATGAGGAAGCCGCCGAGGTTCTTGCCCCCTTTGCTGGTGTCTACGTGGGGAATGAGGACATCCTCCAAGCCCAGGTCGAAGCGCTTGTGCTTCGAGGAGTCGGGGAGGAAGAAGAACGCCCCGAAGCACAGGGTGATGAAGGCACTAAGAATAAGGAGCAGGATGAATTTTTCGGAGAGTCTCAAGGTAGCCCTGTGGTGCGGGAAGGCGGAGGCGCCCAGGTTCAGGGGGGGCAGCCTCCGCCCGGAGAGCGGCAGCAGGGCGGGAGCCGTCATCCTTCCGCTAGCGAGCACCCCGCCGGGCGCGGCCCATCCCCTCAGCCCCTGCGGGGGGCGGCCCTGGCGCCGCGGGCCCGGCTCGGCTCGGCCGCCTCC
>Ga0065711_1010042_pt1 | contig 12693 bp, 15 predicted proteins | sample Hoacrofraction12_FD_59098 | JGI IMG/M metagenome (GOLD analysis project Ga0065711, IMG submission 59098) | Hoatzin crop microbial communities from Cojedes, Venezuela - Epithelial fraction 12 v2 (version 2) | ecosystem: Host-associated > Birds > Digestive system > Esophagus > Crop | place...
GAATAGTGTGGCCAGCAGGAGTAGGGAGGTGATCGTGCCCCTGTACTCGGCACTGGTGAGGCCGCACCTCGAGTACTGTGTTCAGCTTTGGGCCCCCCCCTATAAGAAGGACATTGAGCTGCTAGAGCGTGTCCAGAGAAGGGCAATGAGGCTGGTGAGGGGTTTAGAGAACAAGTCTTATGAGGAGCGGCTGAGGGAGCTGAGGCTGTTTAGTCTGGAGAACAGGAGGCTGAGGGGGGACCTTATTGCTCTCTCCAACAACCTGAAAGGAGGTTATAGTGAGGCAAGTGTTGGTTTCTTCTCCCAGGTAACTAACGATAGCATGAGAGGAAATGGTCTCATGTTGCATCAGGGGATGTTTAGATTAGATATTGGGAAAAATTTCTTTACTGAAAGAGTGGTCAGGCATTGGACCAGGCTGCCCAGGGTGGTGGTTGAGTTCCCATCCCTGGAGGTGTTCAAAAAACCTGTAGATGTGGCACTTCGGGATATGGTTTAGTAGGAATGGTGGTGTTGGTTGGATGGTTGGACTCGATGATCATAGAGGTTTTTTCCAACCTGTGATTCTATGATTCTATGATTCTGTGATAAAGTGGAATTGCTCCTTTGCATACTGGGTTTTGTTGGAGGAAGTAAGGAAACTGGAAGAAGACAAGGGTGCTCTGGAAAACAAAGCAAGCACATTAGAGCATAGTAACAGGTGAGTAAGAGAAATTCTGAGAACTGCTCAGGAGGACAGGGATATAGGCACAGCAAAACACAGAGCAAAACAACGGTGGAGTTGTCTAGTCAAAAGGCAGGACAGCTGCACTGCTGATCAAAAGGGCCGAGATCTTGGTTTCTAAAATAATGGTAGCAAGCACTTCCCATTGGGATCTGGAGCACAGAAACAAGTGACACCTGGTCTTCCTTCAGAAGCCTTTTTAGAATGGCAGGGTTCTGGTGGGTGCACTTTCCCAGATGTAGCCAGCTGCTGGAACCACTGTGACTCATGAACAAAATCAGGGTCATGGGGGCACACAAATAACAGTAAGCCCTTGAACAAGTGGAACGATGCAGTGCAACAGTGACTCTGTGCCCTACCTGAGCTGGTGGTAGAGCACAAAATATCCTGCATATTTCATGGAGCACGTGGCAAAAGAACCCTGATGAAATCTCAGGTCAGTCACTGGGGTTTTGAAGCCACAGATACTGGGGATGAGAAGCTAGCCATACAGCCTGAGAGAAAGAGATCTGCAACACCTGTGCTGGAGTCCAAGAAGCATCTGAAATACTAGGAACAGAATAATCTCATAAGTTACTGCCCAAATTGCCAGTACTGCACTCGATGCCCATATCCACACCTGGATGGCAGCCAGTGCTGTGTGGGGATGGATGAAACAATGGAAAAAACACAGATGGAAATATTTGGGTAACCCATCTGGGCCACCAAGGTCAAAAAAGACATCAAGACATACCAAATATGTTTAGTTGTGCTTAGAGGACTGGTATGTGCTACATGTAGTGCCAGCATATGACATCCACCCACAAACACTTCTGCTACCCTGACTCTCACAACAGACTGATGGAAAAAGAGTGATGGGGAGGTTTGCAATAGGGCAGGAGTACAACAATACATGTATAACAACCTATGGGCAAGGCACTAGATGGCAAGCAGAGTCTTCCACAAAAAAACAAATTTTGACTAGTACACAACAGCAATGAGAATGATATGCATGTTACAGGTAACTGGACAACTGGATATGTGAATAATGCTACATTTGTAATGAGTAATTTTACTTGGACAAATTTCCTTGTTAGTGGCTTTAACAATTAGTTCATATTTTTGGACTTGTTCTTATGAGAGATCCTTCACTCAGTGTCAAATCCCTTCTCTTCTAAGCCCTCAGTTGTTCTTGAGAGTTCAACCCCTCCAAATCTAAAGCTCATTCCCTGACTCCTTCCAAGCCCTGCCCAAATCTCCATATCTTTCTGATTTGACCTGCCCAACCACACAAGAGCTTCAAATTCTGCATATTTCTGCAGTTCTTCAGGCCCCACCCTCATTCCTCCCATTGTGGCCCTATCTGACTGTGCTTGTTCAGCCTACCCAAAAATCACTGCTGCCAGTCTCCTCTGCTCTCCCAGGATGACTACATCTCTTTCGCTTGGCTACTGCACCCTACTGAAACTCTCCATCCTTCTGACCCTCCCCATAGGCTCTAACAATGGATCCAGATCTGACTGCTATTTAAGACAGCAGATGTAGGCACCACTTAGTCCAAATCTATCCACATCTAGTCTATTGGCTGGAAAAGATGACTTTATTGAATAAGAAGAATTAAAAAAGGAAAATTTAAAAAAGGAAAAGAAAGTAAGGCAAGATACACAGCAGCTCTATATTTCACGGTAGCTACTGAAGCATCGCTTTGTCTTCTGGCTTTAGAAGAAATACAGTACTTATGAAACTACTGCAGTATGCCTGCTTTGAAGAAAAAGAGGACAAGAAACTAGCCTATGCCCACACAAAATTGTGGTTAGTACAAGTCAAGGCTGTATTTTAGTAGATATCACTGAGGAATGGTGCAAGCTGCTTTTCGTTCATTGTGTATGCTTGAAGTTTAAAGTTCCAGTTTGCATGTGCTCAAACTGTGGTAAGAAAGATCACTAACAGAGTTTCTTTGGGCTCCTTTCCCTCACAGAATAGAGTAAACAAAGGAATAAAATGAAAATCTGGTCTCTGAAAGAGCTGTATTGCTTTCAGAAGAACTGGAAACTTTTGACCTCTTTGTTAATCTGACCTACCAACAATAGTTGCTCTGGCATAGGGAGAGTTGAGCTATTCACTCAAAGTCTTTCTAAACAGGGGACATGGAAATGTAGAATGCTTATTATGTCGCTACAGAACTGTTTTTATTAACTATAACTAATAATTTCAATTGGGGATTTGGCAGGAAATGCCTGCTTTAAGAACGAAGATCACTTACTCAGTGACACTCAGAAGTACAAGTAGATTTGTCAAAGCAGTGTTTTATTCCAGGACAATTGAGTCATCCACCACTTAGCCAATATATTTTCTAAGAATTACGCAAGTGGCCTTGGAAAAAAATGAAATATCTAGGTCTTATGCATCTCAATGAAGGAAGCAGATTGTCATAACAACTTTGAAAATGCCATTCTTTCAGTCACAATGAATTTCAGCCCAGCCCAGGCACTTCACAGAACTGAAAACCAGAAATCCAGCAATAAAACTGAAGGCGATTGCTACAGGGTGCAGGTTAGGGACTCTTTCTACCTCTAAGCTGTGAATGCATGCTGCAGCAGTCATCACTCTGGGAGTGAAAGAACAAAAGCCAGTGAACACAAGAAAATGAAGCCCATGAAAAAATCTTTTTCATTGTACATTGTGGTGAGTTTGAATAATGTATCTTCAAAGGTAAGCTGTCAGAGTTACAAGGCGAGTCTCAATTAATTAATAACAATTAATGGATTTAAAGCACATACTCAAGAGGTTTGCTGAATTGAAGCCTAAATGTTGGCAATACACTAATCCTGCGATTAATTGCTTGCTTCTTTTTGAGTGAACAGTTTCTTCAGTACCATTCAGAGACCTAATTTTTATCACAGTAAATAATGATTAGGAGGCATGTGGCTCTCCCCTAAGCAGCTAGGGCAGAGAGACCAATCTGTGGCCTAATGATCTTACGGAGTAACACTTCCTCCACTTTTAAAAATGGACAAGCATGGAGAAGATCTTTTCTGCTAAAGTGCAGATCAGTACTGGTTTTACACTTGTATAGCGAGTTCTATTAGTGTGTATAAGTTATTTACAAGGCAGACAATTTGCAAAATTACAAATGTCTAAGTAATACTGAAATCTCTAAGGATTTTTTAATTTTTATTTTTGCTTCTCCCTTTCCCTCTTTATCATCTGCTCTTCTGTTGTCTTTTCCTCACCCATAACATCTCAGCCTAGAGCCCAGTAATGTGCCTTAAGAGGAAATAAGAGATTCTGCCAAGAATTGTTCTATGTAAAATCCCCTCTCTATATTGGCAAGCCTCTCAGCAAATCAGTTTTTCTCGGTTGGAGTGTTATATGCTTTGGTTGAGAAGTGAGTTTTGAAAAAAACAAGGTGTGAAAAAATGCCACTTTTTGTTTCGTCCAGGCTGGTATCATCTGTCATACGTATTGCTACTATTTATTTAGCTGGTGTGAGCAGCACTTGCAGTTTGTTTCTATTTGATCTCTTTGACTTTTCACTTTGCTTCCTCAGGAGTCCTTTTGCCTCCCCTCTTCATCATGCTTCTTCCTGTGTGAAAGGCCTTTCACCATCTGTGGATACCATGGTGTACCCTGTGTTTTGGTTCTTATAGGCTCCAAAAGGCAAGATAAAATGAGGGAAAGGAGAAACATTCTCTTTTCCTGACTTGCAGAAATGCAGGTCTTGAAAGTTTTTTTCACTTTGAAGAATATTGCTAGATTGAAAGAACATTATTCTTTGTAAGTAGTAAACTCCCTGCTTATTACAGAATACGTTTCATCAGAAGATTACAATATACCTTTCAAACCAAATTAACATCATTACCTTATTTTCATGAAACCTTGATTATTGGAGGGATTTATCTGCAGTGACTCAGCAGGTCTGCGGAACTGGTACTTAGACTGAGATATTTTTGAAAGAGGAGTCTGACTAGTGTAACTAAGAATACCAATTCTTTAAAAGATGTTTCAGATTTTTTTGTTTTTGAAAATTATTCTCAGTTTTACCCGTTTTCTTATAATCACTGATAGATCTTCATGGTCAAAGTGAAAGGTAAAGTAGACTAATCATAACATGGTGAAGCCCATCATGGACTAGAGCAAATACAGACTCAGCAGAAAGATGGTGGTGGCTATAATAAAGGAATCGTGGATAAAATTCTCGTTACTATATATGGTCTAGTCATGCTGGTCTTCAAACGGATTTTGTGTCTCTGTGAGGTGGTCTCACAATGATCTATAGTCCTTCCATTTGTCTGTACCTCAAATGGACTTCAGGTGATGTTTGCCACCACTCTTCCGTGTGTTTTCATGTGTGGTTCTAGCTGAATCATTCCTGCATGATGACAGTCAACCTTCATGTTAAAATAGATTTGCTGCCGTGAAAACAAGTTATTTTGCTGCAACTCTTTGCTCATAATTCCTACTTAAGTTCATGTAAGTTACATGTTTTAAGCTAGTTATAGAACTAAAGGTGAAGTAACATAGTAGAAAATAAGCAACAAATGGGGATAGTTGATCATCTAACAATTTCCTCCCATTTGTACCTCTGTCAGATAATTCACTGTATGGACAACTGATTTCACAGGTAAAGAGTATGTTTCATAGGTAAACAGTAGTATTTGGTACATAGTCTTCCTGCAGGAGGGTAATTAATAGTTGCACAAGGCAGGTACTTTTTCATAGGTGGACTTTAATATCTTTACTTCTGCAACAAGAAACTTAGAGGTTTAAGTCCCTTGGCTAAGCAAGTGGACCTTAAGTGACAGATCAGTTGATCATGAGACTCTGTGAAATGGAGAAAGTAAAAGATGATAGAACTCCACCTAGTTCTACTCAAAGCACAAGTTTAGTTCAATGTATAAATATGTTAATAGGCAGTTGAAGGCAATCAGGTAATAGGCGGTGTCTGGACTGTCCTAGACTCTTAAGGTATTTCATTTTAACCTCTTCTCAGCTACAGCAAGAACTCCAGGACAGAACTAACACTGAAAGTACTTTTTTTTTTCTCTAGTATGGAATTATCCTTCTTCTTTTTCATGACAAATGAAACAGTTGCTGTTCCACTACTGAACTGCAGTGCTCTCAGATTCAGACAAGAGTCACAAGATTGCCATGTAAGATATGCTGTTGTCTTCTAAATTACTTCCTTGAAACTAAAATATGAATTGTGTCTCCAAGGAATTACTTTGCAGTACAATGCTTTATTCCATCTGCCAAATAAAGTTGCTTTATTTTAATGTTGAATATCTATGGAAACTATTCTTCCAGCTGTGGCATACTGAGGCTTGCTCTGAGATCCCCATCAGCAACATTTTGCACAAATATATACATTCAGCAGAACATGACAAAACATTGGGATAAATCTTTTAGATTGTCTTTGATAACATTAAAGTTTTCACATAACAACCTGTACGTGTATATACTATGGAGATGTGTATGTAGGCATTAATATGCACATACTTATATACTAAAAAAGTACAGACCACAGTTGCTGGAAACCTGCCAGTGGCTTGTAGATACTAATAAACATGACTGACTCCTGCAAAATGTAACCCTAAACAAGCTGGATTGAAGTTTCCTGTCTCTTTGGACATAATATCAGAGTATTGGGGTTTGGTTTTCTTGGAAAGAAGCTGTCAGTCCTTCAGAGTATAAAAATCTTGAATGAAATATGGTTGCTATATAAGTTATGTTGCCCAAAGATAATAAAAAAGGGGTTATTAAAAGTGTATATAATATTAGTTCCTGCATAATGATTTCAAAAGCTATCAAATTTAAAGGCAGAAAATATGCAGGTATTGTATTACTGAATTTCAAGTACTTATCTGTGTGTGGAGTAGGAGTACCGCAGTCTGTCTTGCTTAATGAGGATTTCCCAAATCTTATGAAATACTTCATTGTCCTTCTGTCTATGTTAAAACAGCAATAGAACGGTGATCAGTTCAAACTACACAGGTAAAATGTGAGCAATATTCTAGAAATCTTAATGCAGGAAGTGTGTTCCTGTATGTCACTGACTGTCTTATGTCAGTGAAATCAAGTAAAGGGAAAGACTGCAGGTTCTTCCTAGTTCCATAGCAATGGAGGACTAAGCATGCTAAGGTCTACCATCAACCTTATATTCAATTTTGTTAGTCACTTAAAAACTCTTCAACTTCTTTAAGAAATTTTTAAGCTAACTTCCTTGAGAAAGACAGTGTTGGATGGTCTCAAAGGCTTAAAAATTATTTCCATGAAGCAGAAATTATTCCTATTCCCTGCTGGAATTTGTGGCCACAAAATAAATGAGATTTCGCCTCATAGCTACAGCAGTTTGAAAAATGCTGCTGGAATGGGGTGAGATCAGTCTAATCTGGCTACGTGTGGGTAATGAATATTGACAGGAACGACTTTTTGCATGCAGATGTAGGGGAAAATAAACAATGGACACGTAACTGGCATCACACTGCAAGCAATATAGTTATTGATATCAAGCTGAAAGTTCAAAGGGAGATTTCTGTACGGATATAGACAATTTGGTTTGCCACAGAGCTGAAGTGAGAAAAACTCCTTATCTAACTCTTGTACACACCTTGGAATGAAGAATAGATCTTTTCTTGCAGAACTATAGTTGAAGTTCAAGGTTGTTTCCCTACATTAAGAATACATTCATATTTCATGGCTAATATACTTAGAAATACTTCAGAAATGCTTGAAACACATCAAATATGTCAAAGGATTAGATACTGTGAGATTGTATTTCTATACAGTAATATGAACCACTCTGCATTTGGTGTTACTGTTCAAGGAAGAAATTCCTAAGAGTATCTACTCTGAACAGAATTACTTTATACTGGGGTCAATCTGATTCCTTTTACCTTGATAAAAATCCCAGCGTGCCTGGACAGAAAATATGATAACAAAAGCACACAGAGTTGAAAAGCTATTAGAAGGAGAGCATGAACTCAGTCAACTGCCAGCCCTGAAATGATGGGGCTATTATTAATCTTATCCTTGAAATACCAAGGAGAAGGGAGAAACCTCATGTATCCTTACACCTGCAATCCCTTTTTACTTCATTTAGATGCTATTATTCACATGCAGAAGAGGGCTAGTTAAAAAAAGGTGACTCTCAACTCCTATTCTACTCCACAGACTTTAAACACATGCTCAGACACACACAAAAGAAAGAGCAAACATGAAGAATAAGATATTTGAAAATGAAATGGTTTCAAGCATCTCTTGGGACTTAGTATCATCAAAACCTTTCAGGGTCATTCAGATAGCTTCCAGAGTCTCTGTGACATCTCAGCATCTCTAGTGACATCCTAGAGTTTTATATATATTTCATATATGCAAGAGGCAGGTTTTTCATAGAAGATATGACAGCTTTTGCTTTCCTATCAACTTTTATTTCCACTCTCTTACATATGTAATTTTATTTTCTGAATGCAAAGCCAGCAGACTTTTTAGGTTGTACTCTTCATGGTCTGGACTGGAATTTTTTGGAACTTAGAAATTACCTTTCCATGTGGAGTGGTAAAATCAGCCAACAAAGCATTGCTGGTGCACCCTATAGAATGATGGTGCCACAATTGCCTTTCCTAGCTCAGCATCAGTATTCATCACTTGCCTGTCATTCCTATTTTTCTTAGGTACCATAGTACCTGGAGGGAAGAAATAGACAAATCAGTTTTGACTCTAACCAGACCAACCAGCTAAACATGCTTTTTTCAGAAAAAAATCATTCTTCATAGGGGATTGTTCCTACCTTTTCTCTAAGCTGTATGGTGGGAGCAGCTCACATCCTTCTCCTAGAAGACTTCCCAATATTCAAATATGTTAAACAGTTCTCTGCCTTTGAATGAAATTTCCCATGTTGCAGTCTCTAGATCCACTTCATGTGTTATGTGTCACTTGAAAAGTCTTATCCCAGATCTTTTAAGGTTAGATGGGCACAGTACTTCTGGACTTGCAAACACTCTTGATATCATCTCATCTAAAGGGATCTCCTCAGGGTTTAGTACCACACATACTGTTCTACAATCAGCTGCTTTAATCATGGCAACAGAGTCTTATTTTAAGTCTGGTTTCTTCTATACAGAGCTCAAAAGGGTTCCAATATTTCCATTCATTAAAGAGAGAAATTTAGAATAAAGGTAAATTGAACCCTTTAAAAGGATGTACACTACAAGGGATAGTTCAGCCATTGTCTTTCAGTTTAGCTTTATGTTATATGGTATGACATAGGACATGGACCTGTTGGAGCAGGTCCAGAGAAGGGCCACAAAAATGATCAGAGGGCTGGAGCACCTCTGCTATGAAGAGAGGCTGAGAAAGTTGAAGATGTTCAGCCTGGAGAAGAGAAGGCCCCAGGGAGACATTATTGCAGCCTTTCAGTACCTGAAGGGGAACCTGCAGAAAAGATGGAGAGGGACATTTTACAGGGGCATGGAGTGACAGGACAAGAAGTAATGGTTTTATACTGAAAGAGGATAGATTTAGATTAGATATAAGGAAAGAATTTTTTGCTATGAGGGTGATGAGGCACTGAAACAGGTTGCCCAGAGAAGGTGTGGCTGCCCCCTCCCTGGAAGTGTTGAAGGCCAGGTTGGATGGGGCTTTGAGCAACCTGGTCTAATGGAAGGTGTCCTTGCCCATAAGAAGGGGGTTGTAATTAGATGATCTTTAAGGTTGCTTTCAACTCAAATCATTCTGTGATTCTATGATTCTATTTTATCACAATAGTGAGACTGCAGAAGTAGTACAAGTGCAAACGAGAATGGTATGAAAAACAGCCATCGATTATAAATTTTACAGTTTTGGAGGAGAAGATTGTCTTACAGGAAAGTAGTATTCCGAAGAAAGAGACTGTAACTACAAAGTGTCAAGATAATGTGCGTTTTTAATTATACCAGCAATGTAGGTAGATTAACAGATAATGAACAAAGCTATCAAAGACATCAATATGACTTCAAACGCAGGCTAAATATTTAATCTATATGTTGAAAAATCAATGTGAAAGTAAAATTTCCTAAGCTATAGAGAAGCAAAGTGCATTAAATAGATCCAAATGACAGAGATTGGTTAACTCCCTAATTGGAAAAACACACAAGTGAAACTAACCACAGAAGTCAAAGTATAAATGAAGGAAAGGCTGTCACAGAGATTAAAGATTTATACAGCTGTTGTATCCATCTGGTGTTTCACCAGGCAAAGGCTGGTGGAGAGCATATGACTCAGCTGCCTATATTGCAGGAGAACTGACTGAGTAAATGAATTTGTACATCGATCAAAGATCAGAAGACTTAAAATTAGACTTACCAAAAAAATCACACAAAAGGTTTTGAGTGCACAGAGAGTTTGTAGAAGAGTAGGTACTGATTTCCAAGGCAGTTTTGGAAGGCCACGAAAGAAGAGGTACCAGGACAGGTTTTGGAGGTGCCACAGGTGTTAAGTGCCTAATTGCTGAAATCTAAAAGTTCTAACGTATTGCCTGAAAATAGTGGAAGTAAAGAAAATGGATTACTTTAGAACTGTATAATTAAAGCATGCAGTGGTGAGTTATACTTGCAAATATGCAATATCTTGGTGACATCAGGATTGGAGGCAGCTGGACTACAGTGACCAAGCACTGGTGGAGTTCACAGTCCTGAGGGATGTGGGTCAGGCAAAGAATAAAGTCAGGACTCTGAATTTTAGGAAAGCAAACTTTCAGCTCTTCAAGGAGTTAGTCAATAGAACCCCCTGGGAAAGTGCCCTCAGGGACAAGGAAGCAGAACAGGGCTGGCAAACTGGTAACAATGGACAAGGAGAAGGCAGAGGTATTCAATATTTTTTTGCCTCAGTCTTCACTGGCAACCTCTCTTTCCACACCTCTCAAGTGGATGGGTCGCAATACAGCGACTGGGGGAGCAAAGTCCCTCCCACTACAAGAGAAGATATATAAGTCTATGGGATGCATCCCAGAGTCCTGAGGGAACTGGCTGAGGTAGTTGCCAAGTCACTCGACCCGATTTCAGCTGGGATAGAGTTCATTTTCCTCTCAGTAACTGCTGTGTTTTGGATTTGTTATGAGAAGAATGTTGATAACAATTCTGGTTTTAGTTGTTGCTATGATATCAAGGACCTTTTCCCAGTTTCTCATATTCATCTACTGAGCAGGTGTGCAGGAGTCAGGAGAGAGGACAGCCAGATGGCTAGCCCAAGCTGGCCAAAGGAAATATTCCATACCATGGACCTCATGCTCAGTTTAGGAATGGGGGTTGTCCATGGGACAGGAAGTTCTCTCTGCTCTTCCCGTTTGTGTGAGTTTGAATCCTTGCTTGTCCAGGAGTTCAAATTTTTTTAGGGAATATTGTGATTTCAGGGTTCTGCAATCATTGCTCAGGGACTGGCTGTGAGTTCGATGTCCCATGGTGAGAAAATTGTATTGTATATAGTATGTTTCACATCTTCATTATTATTATTGTTATTATCATTACTACTATTAGTATTATTAGTAGTATTAGTAATATTAGTATTTCCTTTTTGGCCTTGTTAAATTGTCTTTATATCAACCCACAAGTTTTCCCTTTTGTCCATTTCTCCTCCCCATCCTGTTGGGGAGGAAGGGAAGGGGTAAGCGAGCTGTTTAGTGCTTAGCTGCTGTCTGCTATGTTAAACTATGACATCAGTCTCCATGATATTTAAAACGTCATGGCAGTCAGGTGAAGTCCCTGGTGACTGGAAAAAGGGAAATATTGCACCCATTTTTAAAAAAGGTAGAAAGAGGTCCCTGGGAACTAATGACCTGTCAGCCTCACCTCTGTGCCTGGGAAGATCATGGAACAGATCCTCCTAGAAGATATGCAAAACACATGGAGGACAGTAAGGTGACTCGAGACAGCCAGGATGGCTTCACCAAGGACAAGTACTGCCTGACAAACCTAGTGGCTTTCTATAATAGAATAACTATATCAGTGGACAAGGAAAAAGTGATGAGTGTCATCTATCTGGACTTCTGTAAAGTCTTTGACACAGGACGGTTCGGTGGACTGTTTAGTGGACTGTTTGGTGGATAATGAATTGGTTGGATGGTTACATCCAGAGGGTAGTAGTCAGCAGATCAATGTCCAGACACAGATTGGTGATGAGTGGTGTCCTTCAGGGGTCCATGTTGGGACGAGTACTGTTTAATAGCTTCATCAGTGACATAGACAGCAGGAGTGAGTGCACCCTCAGCAAGTTTGCAGATGACACCAAGCTGAATGGTGCAGTTGACACACCAGAAGGATGAAATGCCATCCAGAGGGACCTGGACAAGCTCGAGAAGTGGGCCCATGTGAACCTCATAAGGTTCAACAAGGCAAGTGCAGGGTACTGCACCACGGTTGGGGCAATCCCCACTATTGATACAGGCTGACGGATGAAGGGATTGAGAGCAGCCCTGAGGAGGACTTGGGGGTACTGGTGGATGAAAAGCTGAACTTCAGCCGACAATGTGCACTCACAGACCAGAAGGCCAGCCGTATCCTGGGCTGCATCAAAAACAGCATGGCCAGCAGGTCGAGGGAGGTGATTCTGCCCATTTAGTCCGATCTGGTGAGACACCGTCTGGAGTCCTGCATCCAGCTCTGGAGCCCTCAGCATAGGAAAGACATGGACCTATTGAAGCAGGTGCAGAGGAGGGCCATGAAGATGATCAGAGGGATGGAGCACCTCTCCTATGAAGAAAGACTGAGAGAGTTGGGGTTGTTCAGCCTGAAGAAGAGAAAATTGCGAGGGGACCTAATATATGCTTACAAATATCTCAAGGGTGGGTGTCAGGAGGATGGGGCCAAACTCTTTTCAGTGGTGCCCAGCGACACGACAAGGGGCAATGGGCACAAACTGAAGCATAGGAAGTTCCATCTGAACATGAGGAAGAACTTCACTCTGAGGGTGATGGAGCACTGGAACAGGCTGCCCAGGGAGGTTGTGGAGTCTCCTTC
>Ga0065711_1046795_pt1 | contig 12693 bp, 5 predicted proteins | sample Hoacrofraction12_FD_59098 | JGI IMG/M metagenome (GOLD analysis project Ga0065711, IMG submission 59098) | Hoatzin crop microbial communities from Cojedes, Venezuela - Epithelial fraction 12 v2 (version 2) | ecosystem: Host-associated > Birds > Digestive system > Esophagus > Crop | place...
GGCTGCGAGGGGACCTTATAAATGCTTATAAATATCTGAAGGGTGGGTGTCAGGAGGATGGGGCCAAGCTCTTTTCAGTGGTGCCCAGTGACAGGACAAGGGGCAATGGGCACAAACTGAGGCACAGGAAATTCCATCTGAACATGAGGAAGACCTTCTTCCCTCTGAGGGTGACGGAGCACTGGAACAGGCTGCCCAGGGAGGTTGTGGAGTCTCCTTCTCTGGAGATATTCAAGACCCACCTAGACGCGGTCCTTTGCAGCCTGCTGTAGGTGACCCTGCTTCGACAGGGGGGTTAGACTAGATGACCCACAGTGGTCCCTTCCAACCCCGACCATTCTGTGATTCTGTGATTCTGTGATTCTGTGATTCTGTGAATTTTGCTCTGTCATACCTTGCATATACACAGTCACTGTGCAATATTCATTAAGGTTTCTGAAAAGAAACCTCTCATTAACACAGAAAGAAAGAGCTTGTGAGGATTAAATAAAATAAAACAGTTGACTTAATTTAACTCAGTGAGATCATTACTAATGTAGGAAATTTTCTGAATTCAAGGAAATGTAAATCCGCTGTGATGTTTATGCACGTCTTTATTCAGATAAAAAATCGTATGAGTAATGATCAGGAATCTTTACTAAGAATCTTCTCTCCAGAAGAAGAAAGCTCAATCATTGAGTTTATATACATCAGAATTCCTCCGCAGATGGATGAAATAGCCATGGGGAGGACACCTCAGTGTGCATGCCAGAGTGTGTATGTGTAAACATCGAGGCTGTTGGGTGGAAAGAAGCAGAAGGGAAGTGGAAAGGAAACTGCAACGGGGAGCACATGCACAGTCAGGCTTCCAAGGTGATGAAAAAGACAGATACTTGCTATGGACCCTGTGCAGATATTAATCCCTGCAACCCCAAATGCCAGCAGAAACTAAAATTAAGTTTGGAGCAACCCACAAGGGCCCACTGACTATGAAGGATGTATGTGTTCCCAAAGCATTTTATTTTGATCTGCCAATAGATCAGAAACTTGCCCTCCTTAGAAAGCCTTTCTGTCTTGTGTTCCTTCAGACACTTTCTCCTTAAGAAAAATAGCAGTCAGATTCCTCTCAAGGCATTGGCTGAATTTAGGTTCTGTCACAAAATATGCCACTTTTTTCCAGGATATCATTTACCCTAATTTCAGATATGGCCATTGTGAGATAGCCATAAATCATAGGTCTGCATTTTCAGTCCTGAATACTTCAAACCACACATCTTATAATACATGCTGGTCATTGATTTGCAGATTAGAGGTCTGCCAAAAATATTGCAATGTCTGTTCCTTCAGAGATCTCTCTCTTGTGGTCTCTTTTTGCAACAGAAAAGCACAATTAAGGTAGTATTGAAGGTTAAGTAAAAGTAATGTCAATAACATCTCCTCCTATAATGAGTGAGAAATTGTTTCTGCAGAGTGCTCAGGCACTATAATGAACTGTAGGGAAGAAATGCTTAGCTCTTTAAATGAGCTTTGGGAGCACTGGAGTATTAGCTATTAGGGACTGAATTTGCCTTAAACTTGGCTTCACCCATCACTAAAAGCTCTAGAGCTTAAGGTGGAAAATGGACCCATCCAACCCACAAGAAAACTTATCTTTCTCGTGATCTGCCTGTGCTTCTCTCTTCACAGGCAGACAGAACTGTTGTGAGACTTGTGAGGGCCAGGACATAGAGCAGAAAGAGTTGAAAGCTCTCATCTTTCATTTACCTGCTACATGGCAGACATTGCCATCTAAACCAGGGTGATGACTGCTACACCTCCTCTCAACAATTGCCAGAGTTGTAGGAAGTAGTAATATGTTAGAACTAGACTATCAGAGGGAACTGTGGTTGCTCCTTACCCTTTGTAGGAGTGTATTTGGGCTATGGACATTTTCATGTGATCAGAAATTTGGACTTATTTTGGCTTTTATTATAGAGACTCCACACACCTGCTCTGGATAGGTGCTGTACGGGAAGTGTTCCTGTGCTTTTCTAGTTTTGTACCCAAGCGTAAAAAGACATAATTTGTCACTAGACACTTTGACATTCAGTCTTGATCTGTAGTGAGACTACAGGATTTTGGCTGACCTCAACAGGACTTGCATACCCCACAGGCAAAACTATGCCCAGTCTGCATAATGTCAGGGAAATTAAGTTTATTCAGAACTTTCTCATGCTACTAGTAAGTTCTGGGAGGCTTAAAACCGAATTTTTAAGAGCAGGCGTAGGCATAACTGCCTGATACATATTTTCAACTGGGTTGATGGGGTGTGGGATGCAGCAAGTTAAAGCGTTTTCTGCTTTAATACATATTTTCACATGTTCATGTTCCTTTGTACTACTTGTTCAAAAAAGCAATCTTAATCATGTTATTTACTTTGTATTCCACAAATGTCCTTGGCAGCAACAATCTTCTCCCAAAGCAGGGAAGATACTTCATTTTTTCACCTTAGGAGAGCTAGAAAGCTAGATACTGTTATAAAAGAAACAGTTGTCAAAGTAAATTTTTGCTAAAGGAAAAAAAGGATACAGGAAGAATTCAATAACAAGTTAGCTCTAAACAACCATTTCATGATTAAACTCCAAGGGCCTAAATTTAGCTTTGCCTATATTGACCTGGACTGGTGCAAGGCTACTGTACTCTGAGGCACCAGGGTGTTTAAAGAAATAAACATAACCAACTAAACTTTCTATATTACCAAGCTTTATATTTTAATTTTCAGCACTACCTTTTACTTCTGTTTTAAACAATAGAAACTAATGATACAGATATTATACTGTACAAGATACAGGTGGTCTTATAAGTGTCATTAAATTAAAACCCAATAAATTACCGGTTGTGCATGTGTTCATTTTGTATGGCATCTTTTTGAAACAATTATTGGAATAGAGTTTTTCTGAGTCATCTAATTTTCAATTTATTTTGCATGAATGTGAAATACAGCTAGCAATACAGGCATACAAAAAGATTTTAAAACAAACTACAATTGAATTGATCCTTACACATGTTTCTGCGGGTGCTCAAACTGTTTGGTATATTCCTGAGAATTAGCCTGATCATATATTCACTATTTGAACATCAGATGAGAGTATTTGTTCCACCTCTGGTTGAAAGCATTAGCTGCTGCTGCTGCTGCTACAGGCACAATTTAAGTTTATTGTTGCTGTAACCTAATATATTTTAATATATTATTTTAAAAGTTGTGTGTGGGTATTCTAAAAATGTCTTTATTCCTCTGTCTTTAAACTTAGAAATTGGTTTATACTGACAGTATTACTTTCATATGGAAATTTTGTGTTCCAGTGCTTGTAGAATATTTTAATATCTAGTTTAAAGGCTTGTTAGCCTTTAAAGAACCAGAGGCTTTTCTCTGACACTACAGCGTATAAGAAAAAAGGTGATAACTTGCTTCTGTAGTACTTCTGAATGAGTCAGATAAAGATTTTTATCTTGAATACACATAATTATAATATGTATAGCATCATTGCAGAAGAGCAGTTTTAGTCCATTAGAATCTGAAATTAGTACTTTTATTTTTTTGTTTTACCACAGCAAAAGAATGGCTAGAAATCAATAAATTGCCATACAACTTTTTATTTAAAAATGTTTCAGATTTTCATTTCAGAATACACAGTGGTCCAAAAAAGAAAGGCTTTCAAAATACCAGTAAAGTAACAACCTTGTGTTATACTGTAGTTAAAAACTGAAGGCAAAATTAATAGCACAGATACTGTTGCAGTGCACCTAACCTGTTCAGCTTTACCTTCTGTTGTACACAGTGAGGTCCCATTGAAAAGCAGGTCCACAGTAAACTTTTTTTTAACTTGCCTGTGATGTTCAACTTTAATAAAGCATCATGTTGTCTCTAGGAATGGCCAGGAGGTGCGTTCCACCCTAGACAACACAGATCAAGCCTCAGTAATATTTACGTAGTTTTGCTTCTTCTTGGTTTGATTAGGAGACAGTTCAAGTGCATACGAAAGCTACAGCCTTAAGAAAAATGCTAACAGAACATCATGTGAGTAACCCTGCTAAGAAGATGTCTGCAGACTTTTTCTCTGCTCACTAGCTGATCTTACAGTGCCTTATAAAGCTTCTAAAGGACTAACGGATTCCCTCAGGTGGTCAGGAATACTGCAGCCCTTTCTTTCCTTGTTCCAAGTGCAAAATGCTGTTCTTTACTGAAGCTTTTAAAACCATGGTATATAGTGAGGCACCAAGACAAAAACCTCTCTTACGCTAAGCAACAAACACAAGCAATTGCTCTGTAAGACTGCTTCTTCAAACAATGGTTAATAACCTGATCAGCAGTAACCAAAATGAATATTCTGCAGCTGAAGTGCAAGCAAAGGTGCAATACTGTACCCTGAACATGAGGAACATTTTATATCAGCTAGAGACTATAGCAAAATAAATTACTTGTGGTTTCCCTTTTGGTACTGAATGTAAGTACTCAGGTATTCAGAAAAAATATGCCGGTGAAAGCACTTTGCATGTACACAGATGCGATTCCTGGAGGAAATGCTTTGCATCCAGAAAAAGAGTTCAATTAGCATATCTGCAAGACAGGGAGAAGTGACAGATTGCTTTCTATGAAGCAATCACACAACTCGCACTGGAAACTGTTCAGTGTGCTACAGCAGTATTGATCCAGGAGCCACGTCACAATCAATCAAACTCTCAGGAGACCATGAAAGAATCGCAAATGTGCAAGTTAACTAAGCACACAGTAAAAAATTTTATTGCAATAAAAAATGACTGTTTTCAGCTGCAGATACCTACCACCCATTTTTTACCTTAGCTTGCTTAAAAAAATAATTATGTGAGCTTAATAGCTCTTTCACAACACTGAGATCGTAAACCAGCTCACTAAGGGAGCTGTTCTCTAACTAGCATAAGTCACATCAGAGTAACAAACTGTGCCAAAACAAATCTCATAAACCATTATTTAATTCTAAGTTTGCCTGAGAATAATAAACCTCTTCTACATAATTTTTACACTGAAAATTGAGGTGCAAGACCATTGGCTACTAATGCAGATCAGCAATACATATGCATATGTGTCTACTCCCCTGTCTCTGTATTATTATTTGCTCTATGGGCACCACCTCTATTAGTACAAGAACTTCCTTCACACGGGTGACACAATGGACCCCATGCTGAGGTTGCTGTAACTTGCTAGAAATGTCTGCTATTATCTGTGCCTCTGCCTGGTGCCATCCATGTACACTTACTGTCCCTTCCTGTTCTCTCCACCTTTCATCCCCTCCCATCTTGTGTGATTACGCCACAAGCAGGCTTGGCCACAGGCCCCGTAGCACCATGCAACAGCCTGGCATGGACATGGTGTTCTGGCATAGACAAGTCAATCTTTTGTAAGTGCATTTCAGTCTTTCTATCTTTTTTTTCCAATATTGGGTTGCATTTCTGTTAGGTGGGGATGAGTTGCAGGTCATAGGAAGATATTTTGCTATTAATCCTTCCACACCTGCCTATTCACACGTGCCTTCTTTATTACAATTTGTAATGCCATTTTTAGTGAAACATGGAGATTTTTATTTAATTCCTTTAATCAATTTCATACCTTTTGGATGCAATTTTTTTAGAAACAGAAGCTCTAGTCTAGGTGGTGTATATTCCGGATTGTAAGGAACTGAAATTCCAACTGTTGTTTCTAGAAGAAAGCTCTATACCTCATCTATAAGCTGCCCCCCAAAAAAAGGTTATACAAAATCTTTGCTTGGAGATTTTTAAAACTAGACCTTGCCTGAAATATTGGTGTAAACTAGTTTTCAAAGTCCCCTAGAAACAAATTTTCTAAGATATGATTCACCCTAGCAGGTTTGTACCATCATCTAAGGTTTCTCTATACTTCCTCTCAAAACCAAGACTGCATATCAAGGCTTTACCTGATAATATAAACTTCTTTCAAAGACTTACCATAAAGAAGGTGAACTAAAATTCAAAGCCTCAGACACTGCTGCCTTATTTTTAACAGAACAGTCAGCAGTAAACTTTCATTAAATGTACATTAATAGAACAGCTTCACTTAATCTAAGAATAATAGCATGTTACTCATCAACAGGCGTAAACTGAATAAAAGCAAAATGCTAGTAATGTGTGTTTCAGTGCTTAAAGGCATTCATTGTTCAATTTGTACATTTGCCTTTGAATACATGATTTAATATAATCAACCACATATGAATGTGAGAATTATTTGTTAAAATGTTTGTCTACATTGCTAAGTGTTGCAGGCAGAGATATATACACAACAGTGCCATTAACAAGAATGCACGCTTACATGCAATTTCCCTTTGAGGTCTTAACCTAATTGTGGTTTAAACAGCCAAAACACTTCACTTTCTGAAAACTAACTTAAGAGATATGTGGAACACATTTTAACAAGCTGGAAATCACTGAGGGCTAGATGGTGACTCAGATGATAAAAAAAGAAAGCTCCCTTCATGCTTGTAAGGAGTCCTACTCAAATTTGGGTTTAGGTATGTGACTCCCAGGAGCTTTAACCGTATCCCCAACATTCACTGGTCAGAATAGCTGTGCAAGCATGCTAATCCAGTGGTCTTTTACTGCTATTGTAATAAAGTGGAACTGCTGATGCTTAAAACAGTGATGACTAAGAAGGTTGTCTGTGTAACTCGGTATCTGAAAGAAATTGCAGCCACATCTACTGAGGTGACAGAGTTGTGAAACAGAAAGATGGTACATTAACTGCATAGCCCAGGACGAAAGAACCTTTCTACTAGCCCATTACTCGGGCAGCTTCTAGCGTAGCTTTGGGAGCCACAGAATAGCAGGTCAGAAACTGGATAGAAGCAATCAGAAAACTGGTCAAGAGAAATGAACCCAGCAATAGGAAAATAGGATTTAGTGATCCAGTATCACCTTCCTGCCTCTCAGATCATTTGACGGTCTCTAAAGACTTTCAGGTACAGCATGATGCACTAAGTTGTTCCTTGAATGGGAATAACCCAGAAAGCAAAACAAAACAAAAAAACCCACTTTATTTGCTGAAATTATGGGGGCAGCTGAAGCACTATGACCTTCAGTGAGGTCAGTTGTTTGCTCCAGGTAATCATAACTTGTTTACATGGAAAAGAATACCAGACAGTCCCTGGAAAAAAAATGAAGGGATCACCTGGCAGTCTGAGGACTTTGGAACAGTATTACCCATCCACTGACAAAAAAAAAACTGAATGGAAATGCGCATACTGGGGGCAGAACTGTGACAGGGTGCAGAAGATCAACTTTTTGGATGGTACAGGGATATGAAATAGCATGTCACAATATCTATTTCTCATTCAGCTAGAAAGACTTGCTGTTGTCCCTCACAAGTGTAGCTTTTCATGTTTGAAATGCAGATTTGGAGCTCAGAACCACAGGAGTATTGTTTGCCCCACTGTGTAAACTAACCATATAAAATAAGAAATGTGCAGTGAACCTGGAGATAAAGGAAGTTTAAAGTGGTGATCAAGCTCTAACACTGTCATTTTACGTTGTATGTCCTGTTCATTGAAGATAATGTGTACCTGTTGAAAATCATCCCCCTCTGCTCCTGCTAACAGCTGACAGAAAGATTTAGCATAAAGCTTCACCTGAAGATGTTCCAGACTTGGTCATTACCGTTCTCTGAGAAAGCAAAAATGCTCAGCTTCAACTCTTATTAAATTCTTTTCCCCTGTGTCAGCTGACAGACCCATTTTCTTAAACAGCTCTCCTATCTTGGTCTTATTCCCATTTCTAAGATCTCATATTTTCTGTTTAAAAAATACAGTTTTGCCTGCAAATGGCTGTGACTAACATCTTTATTAAGGACCGAACGAAAAACAAATCTGAAAGGAGAGAGAAAAACCCTGCAGATCAAACATGTTTGTACTAAGTCTTATCAGCCTCACCCTCAGGGTCATTTGATGCATTTACTGTGTCTCTGCAACAGAGGAAACAGCTCTTGGCAATGACCTTTTTGAATCTGTGGCACATCTGAAATGTGCAGCAGAGCATAGCATTTCTCACCAGTAACCTTTTTTCCTACGCTCAAATGGTTCCTTTCTCTGTTTCACTCCTTCTGGGCATACCTGGCCCTTCCTCTCTCTCTCACACACACATACTCACAAACACACACACAAACACGCACACACAGTCTGTAAGAATTATAAACAAGCTTCTGCAAACTCTGAGGCTATTTTCTAACTGGGAATTCACAAGTAAATACTGGAAGTTCTGCTGTGCTAGCAAGCTCTCAGCACCTTTTGCACCTCTGTGTATCTGTGGTGGGCTAGGACTCCTTCAGGAGCAGCTCTTCAAGAGGATGACTCTACCCATTCTGGAGAGACATACAACTCTACAGTAACAGTGGCATTGAGCGTTTTGCTTGTGCTCTATGGCACTGCCTCAAACATTGAGCAAATGTGCTTGCTCAGGAAACAAACCTAATCTAACAGCCTGGGTAACTGCAAAATTAACTGTAATGAAAATATTTTGAAACAATATATTATGCGTAAAAAGTAGCTATAGTATGGACTTCTGTTTGGAAAATATCTAGCATGCTGCAGGATTACTATTACAGTCTAAACAAGACAGCACAAAAATGCTGAAATGAATCTCAAAATCTTACCAGATATGTAATACAATCAGAAACTTCTCCAGTTTCATCTGAAGGAGAGGTTCTGAGGAATAGTTACTTGTGCTCCACTGTGATCTACAGTTCTGCATAAACTAACTTATCCACTTCAAGTTTGCAAGGTGAGAGTGAGGGTCGGTGAAACTGATGAGTGTAACACTGGCATTTATAAGCCATTTAACTTAACTGTCACTTTACCTGAAGTAGTCCATTACTTATTTTATGGAGTCTCTCACTCTTTCCATATTTTATACATGGAAAATAATACTAAATATTCTGTCTAGTTCAAGAGTAGCAAAATATTTCAGGTCTGGTAAGATAAGGCTAATGTTAGAAGATTGTCCTCGTACAGAATCCATGACCCTGCCTACAATGGTATCCCCTCCGACACTTGCACTGTATAATCCCAAGAGTGTCTTCAGATGCATCTCTGTGATGCAGCTGGGAAACCAGGTGGAAGACCTGATCTTTCACCTCACACTCCATGCAAGTCTGGTACCCTGGTGTACCCTGTCTGGAGGATGTTGGCAGAGCGTGCCGGCACACACCCTGACATGCATGGTCTAGTGTTTACTCCTTCATGGCCTCATGCCCTGCCAGGCACTCTGTACCCCTCCATGCAGGTGTCCCTCCAAAATGCGGCACATCTTTCTCTTATTTTTCCCACATCTGTTTGTGTACAGTACCCTAACCATGGTAACCAAGGTCCTGACAGATATAAATATGTATTTACATATCTTTGTATTAATAAGGGAAGGATGAGACAGAGACATTAACATGTCACCTCTTCTTCAAGCAAAATGGAGTTACTCTGGCTGTATTTACTTCAAATAAATTAGTATTACTTCAAATCTGAGTAGCTGGAGTGAACAAATATATGATTTTCCTGTAGTGTTGAACTGGCCTGAGTTTTAATTCTCAAGAGGTCGTTTAACCCACAGTTGAATTAGCAAGCATTTATCAGACACAGTAATGAATTTCAAACTCAGTTTGCTATGATAGCTATTTGGTCTATGTTTAGCAGTATTTATTTATGGAAGTTTTAGTTCCATAGAAGGCTTTTCATTTCTTGACATCCAAGTTACAATGGCATAAACAGGATCGACATCTGATACGAATTCCAGCTCATGTGTTTAACAGAGTCTGGAAATCAGTAAGAGACTCATATACCAAGTAGCACAGACATCACAAAACCATGCAGACGATAACGCCGCTGTAGCTGAGCCCAGACTTGTGATTGCTCACACCGACAACCTGCTGGCTGGCATCTAAGCTGTAGCTTTGAGGGAATTGATCTAGGCACTAGCTTTGAGTGAACCAGCTGACTCTCCAGATAAGAAAAGCCAGGACTGCTCATACTCAGATTGTGTCTCTACTGACAGTATAGCTGCAACCGGCTCCAGGCACTTACCTTTATGACCCCAAGTCTGAAACCAAGTAGTTACCACAGAAGATACAGATGTAGGCCGTGTATGAAGTAGGAGGCAAGGGATCAGTTTACCAATGAATGTTTTCTCCTTTCTTACGTGAATGTGTACACCAGTTGGTTTGTGCCCATCTTTAATACATCCTTGATAAGCAGCTGTTGTTTTCTCCAACATGAGAATGTCAGACCAGTGGCAGGAGTGTCAATGTTTGGCAGTGTAGATTTGCCAACAGATTAGAATTTAATTTTACCTCAGTGTGTTGCTGTTCATCAATGCCCATGAAAGTATCAGATCTATGGGACAGGAAGGCAGATCATATACACACCAACGCCAGCACAAAGTGTGATTGCATCTGCATCCTAATAATAGAGAAATGATAAAAAAGGAGCAGAGTGTTGTAACAAATGATTGACATTTTGATGAATTTGGAATGTAACACAGGCTTCAGGTACATAGATGGACTAGTCGAGTTCTGCAGCATGAAATGGAATATTAAAGCCGAAATTTTGCAACTGATATAAACTGCTTTAAATAAAATATGCACACACCTACTCATCTAATCTGATTTTCTATCCTACTAGGCAAATACAATTAATTTAACTTATCTCTAGAAATTATATATTGATCTTACAAAAAAACCTCTAGATAACTTGGAGGCTGATTTTAATAATACTATGTGCTCATCAGAGCTTAAGCAATTGCAATAACCCTTTTCTATTAAGGATATGGGGAGAAAAGCTAGTGACAAAAATTTTAAAATTCTTCTTTATGGGTGGAGAGTTAGTGTTTAAATTAAAGGCTGAAAAACAGCATTTACAAAGACAGAAATAATACAATGTAAATTGAAGATGGACTAAAAATGCTTAAAACAGAGCATGTTGTACTGTCAGAGAAGAAGAAACACTTCAAATAGTATTAATGATTTCTTAAAATGTACTGAAAATTTGGCCTTCATCCAACACAATGTTCTGAGGCATTGGTGCCTGCAGATCTCAGCCTGCAAAGGGATGGAAGAACAGTGGTTTGAGACAGCAGTCTTTAGTTCAAGGGAGCAGTCTTCAGTTTCTTACCTTAAACCTGTTGAAAACTTGGAGTGGATGGGGAGAGAAGGTGACAAAATCCCAGTTCCTCGAGTCTTCGTAATATAAAGGGCCTGAGAGACAACAATACATGGTCTCATTTTGGCCAAGAGCTGAGTACAACGCAAACTGCCTGACTGATGAGCCAGAGAAACTGCTGGAAAGAAAAAATTCAATATCGCTGTGGGCTGCTTTCATCAGCATCTGACACTGAGAGCTGTATGTGAAAGCCCTCGGCTGATGGTGCATGTGTGTGCACACATGTGCATGTGCTTTTCCTGACACAGTCAGTCCCTTGCTTTAGAAATTGAGTTTTGTGGTGTCAACTTGTTCCACATCCCTTTTCTCCCAGCTCTGGGACACAGACTAAGCTCCTGACATAGAGTATTCTTCTCACTCCCTTCAAAAACAATAAAACATGTTGTCAGTATTTTCACTAGGCCAGGATTTAACCTCTGGTATCTAAGTAGTCAGGCCATCGCAGTCTGGCCATTTCTGTAGTACAATTAAGGGGAAAAAGGAGGTAGGTCTGATGCTTATCTGTTCAGGATTAACAAGTTAAAATTGAATCGCGTGTGTGAAGTTATAGAAAACGCACTAATTGATAATTAGCATTTTGATTGAGAGTTGAGAGTATTTTTGCAGAGGTAAAGATGCATTGAAAGGCAACACTGTTTTGGCAGAGCATAGCATAATTTAAGTTTCCATCACACCACCAAGAACTGTAATTTGCAATAATCTGTTCTGTTGAATAACTACAAACACATAAAATTGTGTACAGCATTAAATTACTATAAATTCCACTTATCATTTTCAGATTTAAAAATATCTGAAATTTTATTTATGACTCTGCAGAAAACATCTAGTGTATAGGAAATGAGGGCAGGAGCAAGCTCCCTTCAGATAGAAGTGTATAACTATACAGTACGTCTATCCCCAGCAGTGCTCTGCACTGGTATTGGCAAGGTGGAGTTCCCCCTGGTGCCACCCCCGCCTCCCCCGCTAGCCCATCTGCACGACTGCCTTAGTTACTCACTTTGCCAGGGAAGTGAGAGGAATCTGTGCATGACCCCTCTGCCCCGGTGCTGCTGTGACTTTGATGCTGAATCTGGCCAGATTTAGGCAGCAGAAATTGCGCTTTCATAATTCCTTTGTAATCCTGCTAGCTCCTGAATGATGTTAGCCTTTTTCACATCTGGTTTGGCCTCAAAGTTTCTGGTCCTGGGAGGTGGAGGCCTCCCCTCCCACAGCATGTTTTTGATACCCTCTCTAGTCACTCCTGCTCCCCGTTTCCAGGCATACAGTAGACATACAGGTCGGTACTGATCCTCTGTGAGTATAAGCTTGTGCTTATTTTTCCTTGGTTGTTTTGATGTAATTTGAACACACAGAAGTCAGAATAGACACACATGTAGATATTCGCTGTAATAAATGTCTGTTTTATATTTGTCTTAATTTGCCATCTGTAATGGAATTACTGCAGAGGAAACACAGTATTTAAAAAAAAAAAAAAAAAAAAGACTTTTACCTA
>Ga0065711_1046796_pt1 | contig 12692 bp, 8 predicted proteins | sample Hoacrofraction12_FD_59098 | JGI IMG/M metagenome (GOLD analysis project Ga0065711, IMG submission 59098) | Hoatzin crop microbial communities from Cojedes, Venezuela - Epithelial fraction 12 v2 (version 2) | ecosystem: Host-associated > Birds > Digestive system > Esophagus > Crop | place...
CATGGAAGAAGTGTTGTTTAAAAAGCGACCAGCACTCATGGACCCCCCTGCCTTCGAGAGCCCTGGCCCACGGGATTCCTCCCAGTAGCTCCTTGAAGAGGGCAAAGTCAGCCCTCCTGAGGTCCAGGGTGCATTGAGATGATGTGGTGCATTGAGAAGAGTAAGGCTTCAGCAGTGAATGGAGTTACTGTGCAGTGGAGAGACAAGAACTATACCCCATAGGTCTTTTTTTGCATTAGTGACAGAGGTAAGAGCTCACACATTTTTACCATGCATTGATAGGCTGAGTGTGCACTCAATCAGATGACGCATAACAACTCCCAATTACAGTCTTCTAGCTCAGCCTGACATCCTGAGCCTCAAACTACGCAGCCTGCTGAGTAGTATTAAGATGTTTCATATTTCAGAAAAAAAAAAACAACTAACTATCCAAGAGCTGAGCTACCTGTTCTGCTCCCTAGACTCTTCATACATCCAGAGCTGTTTCTAGGCGAGTAGTACTAGCACCACTAAAGCCTGATGATCAGGGGAGCTTGCTACACCCCACTTAGTGTGAACAAACACCCCTGATGCTAGTCTTGCAGGTAACTCCATGCCCTAAATCCTTCCATGTCTTGCTTCTACCTCATGCTAGCTTTAAATAAGTCTTTGGTGCTCTAGCTTACATGAATGCAAAGAAAAATGCTCCACAGAAGACAGCAAAAATACATAAAGAAAAATATTTCCTGTAATTTCAAGTCTTGAAAAGAAGACTCTCGCTTATTTGTCTGCTTGCATACAGAGACCCAATAGTACAGAATTTTAAATACTTTAATTCCCCAATTTTGAACCCACGAATAATGCTTTCCAGGAGGTTTGCAGAAGTAGTAACTAACTTTACTTGCCTCCAAATGTAACATTCTACGAAAGACACTTTTCAGGCCCCCCTTTATTTCAAATTCTTTTAATTTGGTTCAGATGGAGGCACTCAGAATTAATACATACTTACGAAGATGACGGTACATATTGCACAAGAGCAGATGTGTCAAAGAGAGCTGTGTAATAGATTTTTCAACTGCCAGCAAGAGTATGTTCATGACGTGATCGTGTGCAACTAGTGTTTTAACCTAGCTGCTCGGTGATTTTGCCTGTAACATGCTAGGTACAACCATTATAACGTGTAAGCAAGAAAAAATGCTTGAAATAGCAATGATAACAGCAACTGCAATAGGAATAATGTCATTTTAGGTATCTTTATTCTAAATGTTAAAAAAAGATAAGGAAGATGTACAATCTCACACACACACAAAAAGATCTAGAATGTTTTGTCATACAAATCAATGCAAGATAGAAATAAAAGGTCAAATGCATGAGGATGAAATAACTTGCACAGAAAGCTATTTCCTAGTCTCCAGACTTGAAAATGGCAGAGAAGAACATGTGGCAATTATAGAACCATTTTTATTGCTTGAAAACAACACAGTTTAATTGGTTAGATATAAACATTGAAGCATATCTCAACTATGAGCAAAGCAGTGTACTCAATCATGTTACTTTTAATGGAAGCAGTCTTGAAAATAGGTTGCACAAAGAACATTTGTCATAACTGCTGGCCTAGCAAGTCATGCGAGCACATCTAGATAAATAAGGTAATGTGTCCTGCCGCTTGCAACTTAATTCTGCAGCATATTTCATTAAAGGGTCTTAATTTTCATCTGAATGTCTCCGTCTTAATGAGAATGAGACTTGCACTTGGCTGGAGCCCAGATCAATCTCGTGCAAGAACAACAGTAACCATCTCAAACTTATCCTTTCCAGTGATTGAATTATATAATATGCTAAAAAGAAGAAAAGCATATAAACAAGCAAACAAGTTAACAGTGTCTATCAAACTGTTCTTTTAAAGCTTTGTTTCAGGAGTCTTGAAAACGTGAGCAGTGGAGACATATGGCTTTTGAGGCAGTGGCTGTTGCGTACACAAAATGTTGGGAGAGATTAATGAAATAGATTTTGCATTTTTTACGCTGTTTTCACAAGAGATGTGCTGAAAGCCATAAAGATATGCTTCTTTCTCCAACTAATTTATTTCACATACACAATAATTTGCAGTCAATAAATCTAGGATGGATTTCCATGGTAAGGCATTGGTGTGGCAAATAGAATGGATAACTTTATCCATAATGTGGTTGCGGTATTTTTATAATCAGTTTTGTAATGTGATATCACTGGAGAGTATCATCAACCAGTGTTCAATATTAAACAAAGTTTTCCAAAGCAACACATGCTATATACTAATTCATGTCATCGAAGATCCATCTTATGGTGTAAGAGACTCATCTTGTGTGCACATGGTTTTCCAGGAGATGACAGCACAGAGAAATCTGCTTTTACAGTTCTGTAGCTGGGCACTCCAGATGGAACTTTTTACCATAGGAGGACCATGTACCAAGAGGAAAATAACTCCTTCACCAGCCAGAGTTCTCTTGACATAGGAAAACAAAACCTGCGGGAGGGTGGGAGCTTCAGAGCTCTTTAATGAGAAATAAAGACTTCAAAATAACAATTGCAGTAAACATTATTCACAAAACATTAGTTTATTTCTTCCACCTGTTCATTTCTATGTTTAGCATCTTATAAAAACAAAATATCTAATTTGAGGAAGTAATTTCCTTAGAAATATCTATTAAAGAAGGAAACATGTTGAAATCCAGTCATTTAAACAATCCAGAGTTTAATGTTTGCTAAAAATAACTTACAACTCAAATCTCTGTGTAATGATCTACTTAAACATGAAACTTTGAGACTTTAGAAATCTGTGTCCTGCATCTGGCTGAGTTAGTTATTCGACTTAAGTTTAGGCACAGTCTGCCTTTTTTCAGGTGTTTTCAGCTGTCAGGAAGAGAAGCTTCAGGCTACGCAGCATCCGATAACCTGTTCCCCTAGATTCCTGTTTTTCCTGGAGTTTCTTCCTTAAGGTCCAAAGTGTGCTAAAGAACAAAAATTGGCTCTCCCTGATTCTGGATTGTGCTAGCTGTCCAACTCATAACAAAATTTCAACACATATGGGCACAGACCCAGCAAAACATGTGCAGAATTTGAAACCTATGAATAATTCTGGTTAAAGCTGTCAAAGATGATAGGACGAACAGAGAAACCACTGAATTTCAGAGCAAAAATATAGTACAAAACTGTCCTCAAACATAAGACTGTAAAATTTAGAAGGATATTCACTCAGCACTTGTTGAGAAGGATGTTGCTTTTCAGGTTATTCTCCTAAATCATTATGGCATCTGAAGTTCTTTGAACAATTAATGAGAAATGTATTTGCATTTGATTTTGCTTTTCTTAAGATTCTTCTCGTTGTGACTTTTAACTCCTGTGGGAGACTGGACTGTATTGTATAAATAATGTTTTTCTACTTCGGCAAAATCATTAGACTTGCATAACCAACCATTGGATAGAGAGTGGATAGAGAGATTTTTAAAGGTCAAATCATAAAACCGTAAACTCCTGGGGGAATTATCTCTAGGGAGTTATATCCAGTGCACCACTCCCTTGTATGAAAACTTAATTGATGTCATTTGGTTGAAATTATTATCTCTTGAGCTGAAAGTTGATATGATGTCATGTAAGATATCAGAGTAAAATGCATTTTTCGGATCAGATTTTAAGCCCAGCTTGTAGTACCACAGTTGGTCATTGTAAAAATGATTAATATGTCACAAACAGAGGATTACAATGTCAGGTGGGGAATAAGTGGAGAAGCAGATAAATTCTTAAGAAATAACAGTGATCTGTTTTAAAGCACTGTCTTCAGAAAGAAAGAATGAGCAAAAACAAGTACAGGGAAATACACTGCACAGAAGAAAGCTTGTTTCCAAATAAGATATTTCATAAAGTTTTCCATAAGGTGACAGCTGCTTTTTCAAGCACCACATTCTGTTCTCTGTTACATCAGCGTGAATCCAGAGGAATTTCATTTGAATTGTTGTTGCTTGGAATTGACATCAGGGTAACTGAGAGTAAAATTTGGCTTTAACACATTTTCTCTGAAATAGATCCCATTTACTCCCTTCAAAACAGAGATGGGGGAATTACCACACATCATATGACATCATGTTTCGTTCAACACTTCGGAAGAAAAATGGAGAGCAAGATTTGTTTGAAGTCTGGGATGCTGGCTTCTTCCTCTTCTTCTCCTTCCAATTTTCACAATTTATTGTGAAACCTCTCTTTGCTGAAGCACAGTACAGACCTTTTGGGCACAAGGGAGCTCTCCTAACAGTTGGTTCTGCCATCATAATAAACCCTTTAAGGACACTCATTCTAGGCTTCAACATACTGTTCCATGTCGTTAGCAATATCATGCAAGGAGTTTCAAGGCTCTTTAACAGCAGCTAAAAGCGACTGTTTAGAACAAAATTGTCATTGGTAAACTTAGGTACGAAGTGGAACACTGCTTCGAATGGGTAAAGACTGGCTTGTGTGCCTCAGCTTTTGCAATTTCATGCGAAGTCACCCTCCTGAAGTCACCGTATTTCCCATAACTTTGTTCTGTGGCGGGGGGGGAAGGAGAAGAGAGGTTTTAGCTGCTAAAAGCAAATGACAAGTAGCTTCAGAACCTAAGCACTCACACACCAACCTGCTGTCTTCATTTGTATTCAACAGATGCCTTGTTTTTTCCCCCTCGCTGCCTAGTCTGTACCAATCAGTATAAACAATGGAATTTTTGTCTTTACGAACATATTCTTGTTCTGTTTCACTTGAAGATAGAGGTAATTATGAAAAAAAAAAAATAGAAAGAAGAGAAGCAACCTTCGTAGACATATATTTATAGTTTATAAGATTGTTATGTAAAGCTTTAAGAAATACTCTGGAATTTGGCTGAGAGATTCATAAAACCAGTACATGATGCAAATAAGCTTTAAACAGAAAGAAAAAACAACAACAACAAAAAGAAAACCTAAGGGATCCATCTGTGAGATATTGTGAAATGCCAGGGAAAATGAAGATAGCTAATTATGCTGATTTTATGTTATACTATCCATACACAACACATATTGTCTCTATGTATATAAATAGACAGTGTGCGTGTGTGAGTCCAGTCTTTTCCTTGACTGCTTTTTTATAACATAGAATGTGCTGTGATTACATTATTTTGCATGTAAAGAATACCTGGCTTATTATTAAACAAATTTTTTCCTTCCTAGTCTGATCACAAGTCACTAAGGTGTTGCTAAGTAGCTAATTCTGGTCCAAAATTAAGAATTTCTATTGTCATGGGAAATATTTACCAGCAGTACCAGCATCTTTGTCTTTCCTTCTCCTCTGGTAGAGGGAACAGGGCAGGCTCTGAGAGATCAGAAAGGTATTACACAGTGTAAGCAGATCTCCATTATCGTATGATCTCCAACAATGTCGGGCTGCTGTGGTGCGGCGCTCCTCCCCACATCTGGCCATACGTTTCCTTTACCACTTTTACCACCTTTACCACTGCCACTAGTCCTCAGTCACCATGTAAGCTGCTCCAGGGAGCTCTGAGCACTGAAACTGCAGCTTCATACCCTGCTTGGAGAGAAGAGAGAAGGGGGAAGATGGACTACAACTGTTCAGACTTAGGTTTGACTGCACTTTCACCAAGTCCAAGTGCTGATTGAAAAAACTCTTTATATAGTCAGGGAGGAGGGTTTTATTACCTGATACTCTTTGCAGCAATGCTTTCTGTATGCACGTCCAAATGCCAAAATAGCAAAGTATTTGAAGTATTTCTAGAATGCCTGAGAAACAGAAAATAAGTTGGGTTTTCAGTTATTTTCTTAGAGAATTACCCTAATGGTATATGTGCGTGCATGTGTTCAACCTGCATTTGAATTTCTACAGACAAGATTTATGTGACTGACTGGTCCAGCTCCATCCTAAATTTGTTTTGGGTTTCAACACTTCAGGAGGCAGAAGGAAGCTTTCTTTCCTGTGTCTATATTTACCTGCCCAAAGTATCATGAACTCTGATGTCAGAGAAACAAATAGGAAAATAATATAGTGGAAAGGTTTTCTGAAATGGTTACAAATTCAGTCCAGAGGAGGAGGATAACATTCCCCGCCCCTGCTGAAATCCCTAGCCACTGGGGATTCAGAGAGGCAAAGAGAGAGCTAGTGCTTTCTTAGAGCTTATTTTTCTTTGAATTCCTACGCCCCCCCCCCCGCTTCTAGCACACATTTCTACATATTGCTGACTCTAAAAGCATTCACAGAGGTCAAACTATTGAAAGTTCAACTGAGTTTTCCTAAGCTATCACAGTTTACCTACCATTCCCAGTTTCCACAACCTATCTGAGTGGTGACTAAATAGCTATCAGCTTTGGCATCAGAAGCCATAAACTGACTCTTTTTCCCTACATTTTGTGTGATATTGTTTGATCTTCCAAAGACGATATGTACCGATACACTCTGTTCAACAGAATCAGACTTGTAATTTATCTATGAAAAAAAACCCATCCTCATTAAAAAGTTTTCCACTGTAGAAAGTCAAATAGGGCAGATGTATGAAGGTGACAGCCAGTGGTTACAGTTTTGTTGGTCTTACATCTTTGTCATATACTAATGAACCACTCAGCACAAGGAGAGGAAAAAAAAACAAAACAGAGAAGAAAAAAGGTCCAGAAAAGAACAATGAACATAGCAGATGTTGCGTACGCTTTTGGTTTGTGGTTTGCTGTAATTCACCTGGACTATTTAAAAGCCTGTGATGAATGGGTGACACACAAGATAGTGTTGTCTTTCAAGTCTTTGACAGTTGGCAGTAAAGGTTACTAAGCAAAATTACATAGGGCCAAAAGGTTGGCTGTGACGGATCCCAGATACAATAGAACTGAGGATTTTCTGTATATGGAGTGATAAGGAGGGACTTTCAGGGCCAACAGGAATGACTTGCATAGTGTGAAAAATGAAGAGGTAAGGATGCAACCGTTGGCATAATACATGAGAAATGCAGGATCAATTTCTTGTCATGTTAACATCTTAGTGTGTGGCCCTGAGCAAATCCCTTAGGATCAGACCTTGAAAGGTATAAAGGGGTCTAAAGATGCAAATCAGAACATAAACAGACTTTCAAAGGCAGGTAGAAAATCCTCAAAATCATATTTGATGTATTTGATGTTGATCTATGTCTTATTTTTCTAAGTTGTAGCAGTTCCTTGGGTTTTGTGCAGGAAAATATTTTATGTAGCATCAGTTGTTCTAATTTTGAAAAAACGTGGATGCAAAAGCCAAAATTGGATTTGCGTGCCAAAGTAGCTAAATCTGTAATGCATATGCGTGTAATACACCTTGCAATCAGGCTCTTCAGCCAGCAGTGGGGAAAAGGACAGGGCTGGTTTACTATCTAACTTTTCAGAGATCCATTAACCATTAAATCTGTTGGATTAGAGGAGCAAGTCATTCTGCAGCTGGTCATTTGGGAGGAGACTTTCCAGCTTGATTAGACTTCCCTCAACAAAGTTCAATACATCAGGCCTGGAATAGGATTTAAGGAGCCAAAAGTTTCATGGCTGCTGTTGTTTTGTTTTCCCTTTTCTAACGATTTTTCTTAAATTGGCTTTTCTCTGAAGAATTAGAACATCAAATATTTTTTTGCATTTCCCTTATCCCCTGTAAAAAAACATATGTCCTTGCCAGTATTTCTGCAATGAGGGCCCAACAGCCAATAAACGTGAGCAATCAGAGCAACGGAAGTCTCTGTGCTTGAAAGTTAAGAGACTTGGAAGTTTTGTTCAATTTGGATGAGTATCCCGGAGTTAATCCATTGGAAACAGAAGCTACTGACCCATAATAGAGGTTGGTGAGAATAAGCTTTTCCTAACTCTTATTAATGCCACATGCCTGGCACTGAGCTATTACAGTGGGTTTCTTACCATTGCTCTGGGTGTCACAGTTGCCACACGTTTGTGTATGAGATGAACATCAGGCAGCACAGGCCAAGGGAATACAAAATGTTTGTTTGGGTTTGAAGAGCAATCTCAAAATGTTGCTGTTCAGACAGGCATATAACCTGCCTAGAAAACAGGATGCAAAGAATATTTTTGAAGAATTTGATGAGGTGTTTAATAGACCTGAAAGCATTGTGAATAAAACACATCATACTGATACAGATCCCATTATGCTGCCAAAACTACAAGTATCACATACAGTACAGTCTCATTAGTCCTGAGAAATGAAGGATAAGTTGATTGTGACAAGATGGTAAGATGCAGTGTTGTTGAGAGAAGGCAGATAATAACTGGCATGGTTAGCAACCCGATCACATGCAACAATAAGAAATGTTACGGCTTTAGGTAGATCCAGGAGATCTGAATAAGGCTACCAAATGCAACATAGCCCAAGGGAGCGCTGGGGAAAGACATGTCTAGACTTCCAACAGGAAGAATATTTCCAGGTCTAGATGCAAGTCTGTGATTTTGGCAACTTCAGCTTGATAAAATGTTAAACTCTGCACCTTCAACTCCCTTTTTGCTGATGTATTTTCAAGTAACTCTGCTGTATGATTTCTTCAGAACTTAAAAAGTGCCACTCCATAGAATTTTAAATCCTTTAAAATCCAGGTGGAAGCAGCTATTTATAACCTCTTGAGCTAATGTGATAATCATCAACACTGTAAAAATAACAGCCGATACCCAGTTCTGCAGGTCTGGATATCAGCAGCATTTTTCTTCACCGTATAGGCGTTTTACAGGTTTCTTTCTTTTTTTTTTTCTTTTCCATAGGAAAGAAAGAACAACTGTGTCAGTGTTAAGCTCTGTGTCAAATACATTCCAGGTTTAGATTCATGTCTGATACAGGAAAAGGACTTGAATGTAGAGGTAGAGCTTCATGACACGTTGCTTTCAGCAGTAAGGCCAACACCCAAAGTTCCTCTGCATTGCTGGTTTTCCCCAATGCCAGTTCACAATTCTTTCTATGCCATTAGGTGATGCAAGCGCTGCATCTGCATGAAAAACAACCCTTTTCATAATCCCACAAGGATTTTTTTTTTTAAACAGGCTTCTTTGTCATGTTTGTAGTACTTCCCCACAAAATGTCTGTAGCGTCCCACATGAGAGATTGGCAGTCCGCGACATAAAAGTAACCTGTGGTAACGGATGTCTGGATCTTCTTAAATGGGATTTCGCTCCTGAAGTGTTTGACACCATGTTGTGAAACTGCATCCTGGGTCTCTCACACGCTACATGACAAATGCACTTATAATTGGGCTCTAGAATGAGCCTCCTTTTGGGCTAATAATGATTTGGCTATTCTAAAGCGAGTATCATTATGCATACAACTGGAGCAATTTAAAAGGGACCCTTTGCAGAATTGTAAATATTCTGCTTATCAAGCAACTCACCTGCTAAGGCAGAAAATAGCAGGGAGTGTATCCGAGTTAACATTTCACATTTCCTACAGGAGTGTGCTCTCTAAAGAGAGTTTTAGCAGTCAGATATAGACTGAGGGGTGGGATTTTTTCTCTGATTTTAACCAGAAATTGCACACTCAGCCCAAGAAATCTTTCCCTCAAAAATTACTGGATTAGTACTGCATGTCAAAAACAGATTCTGGTAATTCCTGCGTATTTCTGAGAAGGACCTGATCGCATCAATATAAACAAGTAATGACCCATCTAAAACACAGGAAACCATTCTGTACGTAAGTACGTTTTTAAAGCACGCTTAGAGCAGCTTTCTTAGAGCAGCTAAGCTTTCAACAGCTGCTAAGTATAAAAATCACAGCAGCAGTAAGAAGATTTGAAGTAATCATGAGTCGAGTAATACTGTTTCTGAGAAATGAGAAGCACCAAACAATGCCAACTTCTAAGTGACTGAAAGTAGTTCTACATGAATGGTCAACAGTGAAAGTCCAGACACATCCAAGTATAACTTTCTGTAGGATCTATCAATGTGAAGTTGCTGCACGTATTGAAAGGTGGTATAATGAACTCCAAATCATAATGTCACACAGCATGAAACCAGAAACGTAAAACAGAGTCCACAAGTGCTTGTCTGGCTCTTGAGATGTAAAAACACGGTATAGAATGTCATAAATGCCATTACAGAAAATAAAAATAAAATCTGCAACAAATATGGGAGGAGATGCAGAAGAACTGTTATTCCTTTTGAACTTGCTGAGCAATAATGGAATAATTAATTAAGCAAATAACTGTGATCTTCTTTTCTTCTGAAAAGAAGGGTAGTATTTGAAGAACTGAGGAAAGTTTGGATTTTACTTTTTCCCTCTCTCTAAACTCAGCAGCTAGATCTCTTTCAAAAGACCAAAGGAAAAAAGGTGAATAGGTTGTCATTTGAAAGTGAGTTGTTGCCCACCCTAAATTCCCAGAGTTGACATTTCTGGCACTTGCCGCAGGAGCGTTGGCCAAATCCTTCCTGCCAGGCAGAGCCCAGTTTCGCCTTGGCAGAAGCAACATATGGCAATGGGTGTCTTAGAGATACAAAGCCTCTTCAAGCACCACTGAAGTGCTGCCATTGCCCCTCTCCTTATAAGGGGGTGCAGCATATGCTATCCTGACTAGCTGATTAGCACTACTTAGAGCTAAATAGCAGGGGGACAACCCACAGCATCGATTTTTACCCTTCTCTGTGTCTTTGGACTGGCGTATCTCACAGAGCAAGGCAAAACGTGAGTGGTCTCTCATGAAGGACGCAAAAATTATCTCTCATCTCTCCTAAAAAGATGCTCTATTTTATCTCTCAGATGCAATCTTGAAGAAGTTAGTACTCATTGTGCCTAATCCGTATGTTTTCTGGGCAAAATCTATATTGATGGGGACCATGTTTTTATACTTGTTTGCTGTAAAATAGTCTGGAGTGTTACACATTCATTCTACATGAGAAAGCCAGAATTTTAGCTTCATACTCCCTTTTCCTTATAAGAAAAAAGAAAAGTAGTTGTGCCTTCTTTACGCAACTAGAAGTAAACTGAGTGTAACAACATCATTGTAAAATGATGTGCTTTATAAAGTCCTGAATATGGTGCATCTTTTGTGTTTTGTTTCTAATTGTTTGCTGAGTACAAAAGGATAATTCATTAGGCCTTTTCTCCAAATAATCTCAAAGTGACATGAATTCCTTTGCAGAGTGAATATCTGTAACAAGTAATCCGTGGAAAACAGACAGGCGTCTCTTGTCATTTTGGAGCTCTAATCCACTGCCTGGAGCAAGAAAACGCTCAGGATAACAAGTGTGGGAATGACCAAAAGCAACATTATTTTTGGATTTTATTTTCTTAACAATGCTGCTGATCAATAGAATTGCTGAATCCGGCACATACAATGACATGGGATTAATGAATTAAGCTCAAGAAGCAGAAGAGTTTGTCAAAGAGGAGAGGGCAAAAGCCCCTTCTTTTCCACTGGTGTGTGAATATTAAGCAATGAAAGAAGCAATGACAGAATTTTAGCCCTTGCTTTACCACAGCACCAAGTCTTGTTGTGCATGAGGCTTTACTTTTTAATTAGAACCATACTGACACCCGCGTTTTCAACTGTGAACTTCAGTTTCAAAGTTAAGGCTATTTCCTAGGTGCTGGTTTGGTAGCTGGGTCTGAACACAAACAAGAGATGCTGTGTTCTGTAAAATTCGGAGTGTGCTGTGGTCTTTGTCAGAGGGACTAGGTAACTGGGTTTTAGCCCACAGCAAACAATGGTAAAAGGAAGGAAGAGATGTCACTGAAACACCAGAGTCTGTCACCTTAGAGCACTCACAGACTCCTTTTTCTAGAAAAGTATAGAACAAAGTAAAGAGGGATCATCGCACTTCTTTGATGATGCCAGTGTTTTGTAAGGGTTGATTGCCAGAGTTCCTGTCAATAATGCTTTAGGAATGTAACACAGGGTACATATATGTGTAAGACATTACACTCTAAAAATGCACATTAAATTGACGTTCCGCACAGTCCGGAAAATTTAATAAACCATCACTCACTAGAAGGGGATTGGTCAGATGTGTGGGGGGCGAGGGCTCAAGTTTGCTTATATGTTTGTATTTACAGCTCTGGAGATTTTGTGTGTCCTTTTGTTTAAACAAACAAACAAAAACAATTATCTAGTTTCATTGCATAAAAATGTAAGGTTGTAATAATCACGCAGTCCTAGAAATTGGAGGTTTGGAACGTTTTTGACTTACGAGAACACTTCAGAGAACACTCCAGTGCAATTTATAAGCCCCTCTAGACCTGTACATGTCTTGAACTGATTGCTGAAGTGGGCTTTACTAGGAATTTCTGTTGCTGAACTGGAGTAGTGCGGGAGGTGGGGAGGGCGGGAGGGTTGGAGCAACCTTCCCTAACAAGGCTTTAAAAGCTGCAGTGGTAAAGTTGCGCGGAAGACTTCGTTACTCGTGTTTAACTGGGAGCACCCCGAAGAGGATCACGTTATGGGCAGGAGATGTTATTCATGTGGGTGGCAACACTGCGGGTTGTGCTGTGCCGTCGTGGTTTTTAAAGGGGGACGTGCATCTTTTAATTAGGGCCGTAAAATGAAATTAAAGAGAAAAAACAACAAGCCAAACCCGACGACCCGGACAATGACATAAAATAGCTGATGAAATGTATAGCTCCGTGCCTTTCCCAGGCTAGGCGGTTTCTGCTCGCTCCTCGAATCTCCGCCGCGATGGGTTTCTTTCATTCCTTTTATATATTTATTTATTTATTTTCTTGCCCCCCCCCCC
>Ga0065711_1046797_pt1 | contig 12692 bp, 23 predicted proteins | sample Hoacrofraction12_FD_59098 | JGI IMG/M metagenome (GOLD analysis project Ga0065711, IMG submission 59098) | Hoatzin crop microbial communities from Cojedes, Venezuela - Epithelial fraction 12 v2 (version 2) | ecosystem: Host-associated > Birds > Digestive system > Esophagus > Crop | place...
GGGGGGGGGGGGGGAGCTGCTGGAGAAGGAGAAGTGCTGGAGGGGAGCCACGCTGACTGCCAGGGACCAGCCTGGCCCACAGCACCCTGTCCTTAGCACTGGCACAGTAAACCCAGCATCACTCCAACGCGGGTACTGGTAGGATATGGCCTAAGGTCTGTTCCTCCCAGTGCTGTTTGGGCACAAGGCGGGTGGGGGGAGGGTTAAAGCCATTTTTCAGCTGCAATAATCTTGACTAAACTGGCCTTTCTGGGGCTGGCTTAGCTTTGCATCCAGGGCACTCACGTCCCGATGGATTCTCTGACTGTGGCGGGCACTTTACTTCTTCCTATGGAAGCTCTTCGTAACGGGGGACAGACGCAATGTGTTGTTTAATTTGTATTGCACCCTGTGTCCTGCACTGAGACCTGTCACACACCCACCCTGCAGTCAGAGGCATGATGGAGGTCAGTCCAAGCCCTGCGGCACGGGACGGTGGGTGTTGGCCGTGTCCTCTCTTCCCAACATTTGGGACTCCCCCGAGGGTGAGTCCACCCTGGAGAAACTGGGGAGGGCAAAGGTCAGGCCAGTGCCACGGACCTGTGTCCTTGGGGTTTGCTGGGCAGCCCTGGTAATGTGGGCTGCAGGATCTGAGGTTGGGAGCTGCCAGATGGCCCCTTTCCAGGTGGTTCATGGGTCAGATCCTGCAGCGTGGGGTCATTGGTCTGCTCCTGGCTGTGGGGATGGTGGAGCAGGGTTTGCCTTTTATGTTCAGAACGTTCACCTCCTCCTGGACAATAAAACTCCTTCTTCCATCTCCTTGCCTGTTATTGTCCCTGTGCTGCAGAGAGCTGCTTCACCTCCTTCAGAGAGCATGGGGGCCTCCATGGATGCTTCACAGGCACAGCGGGGCCAGCACAGGGAAGACCAGCTAGCCACCACTGTCCTCCACTCCAGAAGGTCTCCCACACCTGAAGGATGTTTCCCTGGGGAGCCAGAGTGTCTATGGAGTTGGCCCATGAGTGCAGGGAAGGGCCAAGAACCTGATCGTTCATAGGGTCCCTGCAGGGGGACCACTGTGCTGCGGGCTAGGAGAAGCCCCCCAAAACCACTGAGTCATTACTACATAGGGCAGGAGATCATTCAAGCACAGGAGACATTGCATGCAGAGGCTCCTCTGAACCTCGAGGGTCTCTTGCAGGTTTGCCCAGACTCAGGCTTACCCTCTCCTGGAAATTCAGGAATTAATAAAATAAGCAAAAAAAAAGCCCCAGTAAAACCTCAGCCCTTGTCCTCTGAAGTGTGAGCTGGAGTACGCTGTAGGTGGGCTTGCAAGACCCTGCTTGTAGGCATTTAGCCGTGGTTCCAGCTGCCCTCCAGTGAAGGATTTACCAGCATATGAGTTTCAGGGACAAAGAACAAAGACAACACCAGCATTTACAGGAGAGAAGCGTATTTTTCTTGCCATATAAAACCGAAAAGGCAGCACACCACAGAGCAGGACTGACTCCACATCCCTGCCTGCTCGCATCCCCCCAGCCTTCGGAGCCCTTCAGGGATGGAGAAGACCCTTCCCAGGCAGCGCAGCTCTGCTCCGCATCCCCGCTGTGGGGAAAGCCCAGCCTGGCTCCCCCCAGGCTGCCCCCAGGCACCCCAGACCTCCTTGCTCCAGCAATCTGCCTGCTATCAAGTCATCCTGCCAGCCCTGTCCAGAGAGTCCTTCCCTCCAGCCCCCCCTTTTCATCGTTGCCCCCTTTCCCAAAGCACCGGTGCCCAGGCTGGGCAAGCTGCTCCTGGGCAGTGTCCCCAGCGCCGAGGGTTGAGTTCACAAACCCTGCGCTCTGCGTTCCCCTTCACACACCCAGTTTCGGTGTTTGCATTTCCCATGACTGCAGGCTGCCTGTTGCTCCTGCCCTGCCCTGTCCCAGACACACTGCCTTTCCCCACCACCCCCCAGACATGGCCTTAGGCCCCACATTCCAACTTTCTAGGGAGTCTTCATCTGCCAGCGACTTCAAGAACTATGGTTGGAAGGGACCTCTGGATGTCACCTCACCCCTCCAGCTCCTTCTGCATGCATGTCCAGTGCACACACCCGTGCAGGTTCTGCTCAGACCCTCACTCCATCCTGCAGTGGAGCTCACAGTACACTGCTGGCACTGGGCACAATGAGACAGCCTGGGAATGCTGGGAAATGTCAGTCTTCACTGAGGACACAGATTTCACTAATTTATTTCAGTTATGAATAAAGCCAGCATCCACATTGTGCAAAAATGTACGTTTTCTTACATTTCTCAGTCCCAAAGCACATATTTGATCCGTGGAAAGATGGATGATGCTGGAGCCTGGCTCCTTCCCCCAGGCAGATGTGCTCAGGCAGGCTGGTGTGCGTTGCTCTGCCGGGGTGGGGGCCCGTACTCAGGGCTGCTGCACAGCTACTACAGCATCACCTTGTGAAAGACCGTGAGGACCATGCCTGGGGCATCAGCCTGCTCGCAGCCTCCGGGAAGACGAGGCAGAGTTGTGTCATTTTTAACACATCATTTCTTCACTTCTGGAAGAAATTGCCATGGAATTGCAGTCCTGGCAAGGGCCAGTCGTCAGGGGCTCCTCTGCAGGACATGGAGCCGTGTTTCCAGACCTCATGCACTGCTCTGTGTTCCCAAAGCTGAGCCCCACTGCAGGCAGTGGCTGTCTGGTCTGGCCAGGCTGGGGACAGGGCTGGTACCCAGGGATCCTGATGGCTGAGAGAGGAACCAGCTCGGCAGCAAACCCCTCATGGAAAGGACTTGGGGAACCTGTCCAGGGGAAGGAGCTGGTCAAGAGGCAAACTCTTCCATCCGAGGAGAGGTGATGGAGACTGACTTACGTAAGACAGCAAATAAACCCCTTCATGTATCAAAACAGCCCTCAGGATTTTCACACCTGCTTAAATAGCCACAAGAGACTTTTATTCCAACTTGGTCAGCGGGGAGCTGGTCTTTACCTGGTACAATAGATTTTCTTTTCTAGTCACACCCAATATTTGCCCAAGCTACCAAGAAGTCATCTCCGAAGCATTTAATTTACAGCTGTCCAGGCCAAATTTGGCTGTGTCATTAGCAAGTGAGGCTCTGCGAGCTTCGTGTGCCTGGAGGTGGCAGTCTGGACTAGCAGAGCACCTGCCAAGCCCTGCATGGAGCCACCCGTCTTTGCTCTGCACCCACGCTCGGCTTGTGCCAACTTGATGCAGGTTTGCAGGGGTCAGATGCACTCTCTGGATGGTGTTAACAGATGGTGAACTCTGCTTCGTATTTACTGATATGATTCCTGTCTGATCACATACCAGCTTCGTCTGCCAAGGAAAGCTGTATTCCCAAACCACCTTCTCTCTCTGCTTTTAGCACAATTGTGTAGTATCATGTCCAAGCAAATTACTCAGGATAACCTGACGTGAGATAGAAATATCATCCACAGCTGCTGTTTTAACTGTTTTAACCCTTGGAATGGTTGGGGGTTAAGTTCGGCATGGGCTTTGAAGTATCCCATAGGTCACGTCTTGGAAGCCACCATCAAGGAGTGAGATAGCAGCACAGCTCATCCCAGGATGAAGAAGGCTGACAGAAGTGCCTGCTCTGCAGTCAGGGCAGGGTCTCCCCATCTCGAGTAAGCTGGGCTTGGGGAGCGATGAGTCAGGGCTGCAACAACCTTGACGTCTGCTGCAGGGACTGGGGACATGGGACAGGCTTCAGGGCAGAAATGCAGGTCTCGGATTATGAGGTCTCCTTCCAAGCAGTTGCCTGTTGCCCTGAGTGGGAAAAGAAGGAAACAGATGGCACTCCACCACCTGCCTTGCAAAGGTGCCTTCCTCTCCCCACTGGGTGTAAAAGGGAACCTGGACCGATCAGCCCGAATGACCTCCAGCTGCATGACACGTGTCCCACCCCTGCATCCAGGGCGGTCCCACCGGCCCGTGGGATGCAACCCAAAGCATCTCACTCAGAGGTGAGTGCCAGGCGATCCCCAGACACACACAGTCCGGCTTCTTGGGGACCTGTGGCCCACCCCACCACCACCGATGGACCTGGGATGTGTGCTTCTTCTGTACAACACATGAGCAATTGCACCTGCTCTTCTGAGCAGGCTGTCAAACATCCACAATCTCCAGACAAACAACAGAGCCTTTCAAATTTCCTGGATGAAAACTCCTGGCAGTCGTGTCCTGGGAAATCCCAGTGCACAGTTGCTGCATCTCCTGCTTATGCTGGTCCTTCCGGAAGGGAATTGCAGACCACCTGCAGGTACCAGAAAGATTTCTGTGTGCAAAGCTGGCAAAACGTCCCTTAACAGTGTGCTGCTTGTTCTTGGAAGTCAAAAAAAAGCAATAATTTTTTTGCCGATCTGAAAAAAACTAAGGGTTTGCACTTGTGAGAAGGGCGAAGGCATTGGAACCTGTTGATCTGGATTCCCAGCCGCAGTATGTTAGAGATTTTCATTTTGCTGATGCTGAAAGACAGTAAAGTTTTTCCCAGGCACTCACTAATGTCCTCCTGAACCCAGAATCTTTCACTCAAATAGATTTCGTATTATTCATCATTTATTTAATTTCATTCCCCTCTTCCCATCTTCATCCCACAAAGCTGTCCAGAAGAGTGGCCCTTGTAGGGAGCGGACAGTGGGATGGAGAGTGTGGGTGGGGTGGCGTTCAGCAGAGAACAGCAGATAACTTGTCCTTCCCAAACACAGAGATGGGTGCAGATTAACTGGGTGCATCAAGGCGGAGAGGCGAGGGTAAGCGGGGCAGATGATGGTGAGCACTGCTCTTCGTGCCTGGACAGGAGGCGAGGGAGCGTGGGGTGACAGAAGCAGTTTGGGTGGACGTGCTTTGCTGCACTGATGGGGCGTGAGCTTGGAGATGGATGTGTGCTGCAGCAGAGGCAGGGCACGCTGCAAAGGCACCAGGTGAGCTCCCACCGCTCAGTGCGGAGGAGAGGAGCTGGGGATGCAGGAGGGGATGGAGAGGCAGGAGTGGCAGGCGGACACCTCCCTGCCCAGCGGGACGCACCCACCCCACACGGACATGCAGCAGGGAGGGATGAAACCCCATTTAATGCTGGGCTTCTCTAAACCTGTTATCAAAAGACAAGGTTCCTCATTACAATTCCTGTATTTCTTTCACATTCAGAGCTGCCAGCGAAGGGTCAGTAGCATTTATGAAATTTTCAATTCTCACAGGTTTTGAATCTACATGTTTTTTTCTGTGTCTGAGGTGGGAGAAGATTATGAATAAAAGATTAAAATTGGAGGTCTCCAATCATTTAAGAGCAATGCAACGAGCATTTATTCCGGGAACAAGCAAGAACCAAGCACCGCTGCATTGCATACCAAAAATTAGCAGCGAACTTCAAACAGGGCCTAAACAAAAGGCTGTGGTCTTTGATGTGACTCTGCTGGGGTGTGGGGAACCTGGGGAGCTGGAAATCTCTGGGCTCTGTGGGGTCTCGAGAGCAGAGCAGCAGCTTCCCTGGCTCCAGATGCTCCAGGGGAGAGACGAGTCCCGCCGGCTCCATTGATGCTTTTCCATCGCTGAGCCCTGCTGTGAGGCGTCAGCATCGTACAGGAGCATCTTGTGCAAGAGATGGGGCTCTTCAAGAGAGAGTTGAGGGATGGGTGGTGGGAAAAGGAGGGCAGCTAGGACAGATTTGGGTGAACTAGGATGTGGCTGAGAGACTTGGGTAGAGCTGAGATGGGGGGGGAATTGGGATGAGCTAAGCAGCACGGCAGAGCCAAGGTAGATTGGAGTGGAGCGGGAGCTGAAATGAGAGGCCAGGGCAAGCCATGCCTGGTGTGGGAAAATGCTTTTCATGACTAGAGACGATGGCTTATTGAGTATGAGCTTTGCAAAGTCAAAACAAAAAAGCTCTAGCAACGTCTTTGGCTTCTCTGCTCAGAGAGATGAAAACAGGGCAGGACTTGCTGGTGCGTGGCCCTTTCTCTGGCCGTGGGCGCATTTCTGTGCATGTTCTCACCGCGCTCAGATCTTACCCCTCCAGCCCACAGGTCCTTTGCCCACATCCCCTCTTTCCAGGTGGCACCAGACATCTGCGTTTGCAGTCGCCTGGGATTACCTGTTCAGAGAGCTGCGGTGGCTGGTGCTGGTGAGGAGGGAGGCTGATGCCTGTGGTCAGGAGAGGCTGGCAGGACCCCAGCCATGCACAGCAAGGACACGCCACATCCCTGGAGGGGTCGGAGGGGAGCACGGTGCTATGGGACAACCTGATCTGTGACAGGTGACAGCCACACCGAGAGCGTGACGCTGGATGGGACAACCCAGAGGCCCCGTCCACCAGCCCTGCTGGATCCTGTGAAATTTCCGGGCAGTGAAATATCTCTAAGCAGCAGATTTCAGGAATAAATGCTGTACATAAAGGACTGAGATGTTACAATACAGCTTTCCAAGACATTTCCAAGCCTTTCACCTCTTACCAGCAAGGGCCTGGTGATGCAGTCGTAGGCAGCATCTCCCCGCAGCCTGTACCTGTCCTGCATCTCAGTTCCCCTCCCGGAGCTGCGGTGGGCTTCAGCCAAATGTGACAGAGGACGGCGAGCGAGGAGGAGCTCGTGTTTCTACAGGCTTCATGGAAAATAGATGACAGCCGGGGACAGAGCGTGCGATGTAGCAGTGCCCCGGCAGACAAGACGGTGGCAGCCTTAGCTTGCATCTACATGTGTCCAGAAGAAGGCATGAAAGAAGGACGTGTGACAGCTCCCTGTCAGCAAGCTCTGCTCCAAGCTCGCAATGAGCCCCGAGACACTGTCCTGAATTAAAATGCCCCTGAGACTACCTGTAGCTCAAGTGCTCCGGTTTTCCATACCTTACCCTTGTCCCCCGCTCTCCTGACACTGTGTCTTCAGCTGCTCCCCGAAAGCATCCCACCACTTCTCCTTCACCTTCCTCCCGGGCTCCCCTGGCCTGGTCCTGCAGCCTGCTGAGGGCAATGGGCAGGGTGGTGAAGCATCCTAAGTGGTGAGAGGGACTCATGGTGCTCATAACCACGGGTTACGCTGGGTTTCACCAGCCTGCCTGTGTCCTCTGAGCAAGGCCGTGCCCAAGGAGGACTGCTGTGATGGGGACAATGTGTTGTCTGCAAGAGGGCGGAGCACAGAGATTCTTCCTGGGAAAATCAGAGTCGCAGCCTCTTTGAAATTCCCTGCACACACATCCCGGGGAGGCAGGAGGGGCACTGAGCTGGGGGGAGACTGGGTCTTTGTTTTCTCCCTGCAGAGTGCCTGTCAGAGATGCCCACCTCCGGGAGGACAGGATGGACAGCTGGACGTGGCTGGGCTGAACAATGCTCGTGGTGGGCTGCGGGGAGCTCCCTGTGCTTTGAGAAGCCCTCCGGCATCGGTGCTGACAGCCGCGGCCGCCAGCTCTCTGCCCTCACAAAGCAGCATCTTCAGTTTGATCCTCTCCCAGGACTGCTCCCACCACTGACAAAGTCTCTTCCTTAGCTTTGGCGCATCCCATTTTAGCAGCCAGGCCCCTGAGGGAGCTCCTTGGCATGGGGACTCAGTCCTGCCCTCAGGGCAGAGCCCTCCCTGCCCACCCTTCGCGGGTTGAGCATCCCCAGGCTGGCCCTGCTCCGTGCTCAGGGCTCCCATGCAGCCTGGTGAAAACTTTACTCTCTTAGCCTGTAACTGTGGGAGAAGGGCTGGGGTGATGAGCAAGCTGTTGGTGGTGAAATGGAGCGGTTCATGTTGCTGGGCCTGGCCCACCCCCAGTTCTCCTCCAGCCTGGCTGAACAGCCTTGGGCAGACACGTGGGTCTGTGCCAGCTGCATCTCTCCGGTGCCTTGCATCCTCTTTTTTCTCGCTTGATTTTCCAAGCCTGCTACCATGTCTCTATTCACATTTACTTTTCAAGCCTCTCTAAATTCTCCGTACGTTGCAAGGTGGGGCATTTAAGAGTGGTTGATGAAGGGGACACAACATCACAGGCGGCTTGAGGTACACAGGGTGGGCTCATGGGACCAGCTGGGATGAGATTCCCCAGTTTTTGAAGTTGTTCAGTGTCCGTGGGAGACATTTGTGGTGACAGCCCCCAGGTCTTGCTCCTGCCAAGTGGCTGTCTCTCTCTGAGCCTCTATTTTTGTGTAGGTGCTGGGAGCTAGAGTGTAAGACAGGAGAGCAAATCCAGGCAGACATATCATAAGTTTACAGACTCCACAGTAAGAGGACATAGGCAAGGCTCCATCTGGAGATGCTGTGCAGGAAATTGCTAGCATTTTTCCTTGTTTGCCCCAAACCCTCCTTTTCCCTGTTGCGGTTTCAGGATCTTCCCTTGTGGGTGGAGGCAGAGACACAAACCTGCAGCTTGTGGGGGCCAAGACAGGTACATCTGCCCTGGGCCACCTCCGGGAGGTTGGGTTTGCCTTCAGGTGAGCCCCTTGGTGCCGTAGGCTGCGTGTGGGGGTGCTGGTCCTGAGGTCCAGACCCCTCCTCGTGCACAGGTCCCACCGTGGGACCTCCTTCCCCACACTGCTGGGCGATGCAGGACGCTGCCTTACACCCCAGCCCCGCGGCAGACCTGGAGCCTGTCGGGTTCCATCAGTGTCTCACCCTTTCATTCATCAGCCCGGAGCATTTCAGCATCCTCTGTGGCCCTGGGAGGACGGTGAGGGGTGCCACAGCCGCGTGGCAATCGCTGACCAGCCCCAGCCTCAGTGACTGCTGCTGCCAGTCCCTCCTTTTCTCTTCTCCCATGGTGGCATTGCTCTGTTTCTTCAAGGCTCGGTTACCCCTGAGCCTGGATCAGCCACGTTCCTGCCTCCACATCTTCCTGGGGCAGGACAGATCTGCTTCGGGGAGGAGGTGTCCTCCCTGCTAGTGACGCTCCTGGCACCACAGAGCTGGGGCGAGCTGCTTGGGAATGCCTCCAGCCTCTGTGTTTCGTGCTGAAGCGTCTCATCAGTTTTAGATGGAAAGTTTTGGGAGTCCAGGAGACGTCTTCTGGCTGAAAGCAGGGTGCAGGACAGGCAGTCCCAGCTAGCCAGCAGTGTCTGTGGGTGCAGGGGGGTGCAGGACCCCTCAGTTTTTTCACTGGCATCTGCCTGCCCTCTGGTTCTGGAGACTGTACCACCAGTCTGGCCACAGCAGGCAGCCCGTGCCCTCCCAGAGTGCAGCCCCAGCAGCCAGGACATCTGGCCTGTGGCCACGTCATGCTTCACAGAGGGCAGAACCCACCAGCTGCCACAGAACCACGTGAGGATCTCTGAACTGCTGCTGTTTTTTGTCCTCCTGACAAAGCTGATGGGCTCAGAGGAGGGGTGGAAGCAAGGCAGGGAGGGTAGGGTGATGGGATGGGTGGAATGTCCTGCAGACACCCATAGGTTGCTCTGAGCCAGCACCAGTGATATCTCCACCAAAACCAGTTGCTTCTCCATGCTGGGTCCCTGAGCCATGTGAAAGGCCAAAGCAGAGAGTGCTGTTTGGAGATGGAAACTGGACACAGGGAATGGAAAGGCAGCAGGCTCTCCCCAGTGACAGGCTCACCAGCTGCTACCAGATGGTGTGCTGGTCTGGGCATGCTGGGGTTGGGCACCAGCAAAAGGCCAAGTCTCTGGCGTTAAAATGGGGGCTCCAAGAGCACTGGAGGTGGCTGCCCGCCCATTTGCCTGGCTCCCAGCTTACCTGTCCTTCAGTCCTCCTGTTATCTCTTCCTACTCGTCAGCCTTAGAATCATTAATGTTGGAAAAGACCTCTAAGATCATCAAATCCAACCATCAACCCAACACTGCCAAGCTTCCTTGGCTTGCTCTGAGTTCTGTCAGTGAAATAGATGAGGACAAGGAAAGGGACTTAATTTGTCAGTGAAAATTGTTTAATTCCCTGGTACATCTTCTGGCTGTTACATATGAAGAAATGCAAGGGATACTCTGGGGGTTCCCCTGGAAAGCACTCAGAGGAGCTACACCTCACAGCCATAATCATGGCCATCCTCAGCGCTCCTGCACATGGTCAGTTTTCTTCTTGGGCAGAGGAGGAAAACAAAACCAGACAAAATAAATGTTTGTAAAAGGAAAAGGACTCTCGGTTGATCTGCTTCACCATCTGCAAGGGTTGCAGCACCACTCACCCACGGTGGGAATGTGGGAGACTTTGTCGTGGCATCTTCTGTGCTCCTGTGACAGAGTGTGAAACCCAGACCCAGCCGCTTTAGGCAACTGTTGCTCCTTCTCTGTAACCTTTGGAGAAATTAATGCCAGGGGTCTAACGAACTGTCAGCTGATGGTCTTCGTCTGAGTGCAATTCCTGCCATAGTTTGGGGGCTATCTGGAGTGTCACATTGGCTGCCACCCCTAGGGAGCAGGGGACAAGAGGAACTCATGGAGAGGGCTTCCATCAGCCTTCCTTTCCCTGCACGTCTCCCTCCACCGTCCCTGCTGGGAGTTGTGCAGCAAAGTACCCCACACCGCTGCTCGCGTCCCCTCGCTGTCGCAGCAGTGACCTTGGCTCAGCTCCTGCCGTCGGCTGAGGAGCCTGTCTGCGGTCTGCTTCTCCTGCACCGGCAGCAGCTCTGTGCAGCCTGCTGACAGGACCTGCACCCTGCTCCCCCATACCACAGCAGCAGGGTCTTTGGCAGCTCTTGCAGACAAAGGCAAAACCCCTAAAGAGATGCTTTTGGGGGACAACCAGTCCCTAGTCACTGTCTGCCATGGGTGCTCTCTCCCCTCATCTTGCAGGTCATGACCAGTTGGGCTTCCCTGGCCTCCCACCCACCACTGGCAGCACTGAGGAGCAACTGCCCCACAACCAAGGGCCAAGAAAAGCCTCCAGCAGCCGTGGCAGAGATGGAGCAAAGCCCCATGCGACCCGCTTTCTTTGCTGACCTTCAGAGGCTGGAACCTGAAGGCAGGTGAGCGCTGACTTGAGCTTACCTGGGAGATCACAGGCTCGCTGGCAAGTCCCAGCCACCGTCCCACACCTCAGCCCGTGTGCAGCTCAGCCCTTGGTTCCCCTCTCCCCTGGCCTCCCCCCACGGTTCTGGGGTCCTACCCACGCTGGGCAGGGCTCCCCCACCTTTTGCGCTGGCCTTTATCTTGCTGAAGTGGAGCAAAGCATGAAAAATGAATGAGCCGCCGCGGCCTGTCGCGTGCTGCTGGGCTGGACCCTGATTCGATTAGCGCTGATGTTTCTTTCATGAGCGAGAGGCTTTCTCCTCTCTGAAGCTCTTTGCTGCAAATGCCGAGCTCAGTCACGGAAGCAGACGGCTGATTAACCACCCGCTGCCTGCCGCTGCTCCTGCCTGCTGCTCCTGCCTGCCTGCCGGCCGTCCACTCCCTCCCTCCTGTCCCTGTCCTGTCCCTGTCCCTGCCCGCCATCCCCTGCCACCTCCTGCCACCCTGGAGCAAGCCCCACCACCTGCAGCCTGGCTCTGGCTACTGCCGGCATCTGGCTTCCCCCCTCGCCGCGATGCTTCCCACGCCAGCGCAGAGCTGGTCTCACGACGTGGCGGGGCTGGGTACGGCCAGGCACGGGGCAGCACCGCTCAGGGAAGAGGTGGTCGGACCCTGGCCAGTGTGGAGGCTACGAAGGCGAGCAACCGGGTACCTCCTGCGCAAGGGATGCGGCTTCGGCTTCTGCAGGGTCGGCTCCCCAGCAGGCTGATAAACGCTCTCTCTCCAGCAAGGTCTTGATGATTTTCCTAATGACCAGGCCTGCAGAATAAGCCTGGCTCCTGAGAATTCAGCTGGGTTATTTCAGGCAGCTAATTGTACCTAGCAAGGACGTTCCTACCGTTCAAATTTTCCCTTTATCTGGGACAACGTGAGCGCTAACGGGCTTCCCCAGAGCTGCTCCGTGGGGCAGGGAGAAGGGGGCACAGCAAAGGTCATGGTACGTCTGTCTCTCTCTCCGTCCCTTTGTTTTTGTCAGGTAACCTTGAAGCTGATCTGTACCATCAGCTTTAGAACTTTGTGCATCCCAACTTGCCTCAGCTTGCTTTGTGCAGTAGCAGCCGTTCCTCCCTGGCTCCGTCCGCACGCACAAGCACATGGCTTACGCTCGGTGGGAACTCGGTTGTCTCTTTCTGACACGAGTGGCTGCAGGAGGCATCAAAGTCAGAACTTTGTACAAAATTAAATGCTTGAGTGTCTGGAAAGGGCTGGGTGATTTTGCAGCTGAAAACTTTCCCTCTGCCTTTTGCATCCCTGAATTGCATCTGTGCTGTTAATCATGTGTGTGCGTAAAATTTCCCGGGCAGTACTGGTGGGGGCCAAAAAATCTTCATCTGTGAGGATTTTCAGCTCTTAGTTGGCCAAGGGCAGCCTGGTCTGACTTTGAAGTCAGCCGTCCTTGGAGCTGGGTGCTGGACCCCTCTACACTGCCCCGGTGAGGCTTCATCTGGAGTATTGTGTCCACTTCTGGGCTCCCCAGTTCAAGAAAGATGAGGAGCTACTGGAGAGAGTCCAGTGAGGGCTACGAGGATGAGGAGGGGACTGGAGCATCTCTCCTGCGAGGAGAGGCTGAGGGAGCTGGGCTTGTTCAGCCTGGAGAAGGCTGCGAGGAGACCTAATAAATGCTTATAAATATCTGAAGGGTGGGTGTGAGGAGGATGGCGCCAAGCTCTTTCCAGTGGTGCCCAGCGACAGGACAAGGGGCAACGGGCACAAACTGAAGCAGAGGAAGTTCTGTCTGAACATGAGGAAGAACTTCTTCCCTCTGAGGGTGACGGA
>Ga0065711_1010062_pt1 | contig 12691 bp, 8 predicted proteins | sample Hoacrofraction12_FD_59098 | JGI IMG/M metagenome (GOLD analysis project Ga0065711, IMG submission 59098) | Hoatzin crop microbial communities from Cojedes, Venezuela - Epithelial fraction 12 v2 (version 2) | ecosystem: Host-associated > Birds > Digestive system > Esophagus > Crop | place...
AGCCATCTACAATTTTTTTTTTTTTGGGGGGGGGGGATTAATTAAGCCAGTGAAGAGAAGTGATCTGTACTCAAGATAATATTTTACACACAGCTCAGGTGCTTGAGTCCATAATCATGACTTAAACACATGCATTCTTGGTGCAGGGTAAACTCTGTGCAGTAGAACATGCCTTCATTATGAAACAGAGGTTTACCTCTGAGTTCCTTAGCCTACATCCTGAGTAATATCCCAGGAAACACTTGAGTCTGCATCAAGCACAGGTTTTAGGGCATACAAGACAGAAATTACCTACAGTGCATTCAAACAGGTGCTCTGTTAGTTCACTGAGGGGAATAAAGCCCTCTCAGAAGGGAATAAACACCTCTCAGACGGTGAGTGTGGACAGCTAGAGTTAAACACTGAAACGGGATCCACAGGGAATATTAGACTAAGCAAGAGGTCTCAGACTAGGTGAAAAGAATAGTTGAACTTAAAGTCAGGAAAGTCCTCATTCCTCTAAAGCTTAGACATTACAGTCCAAGCACTCACTCGAATCCCTTGTGGAGTCTCTTGAAGATTAGACTTCAGCTATGGTTGACCTGACTTCCCTTACCAACAGATTTTCTTCTCATGTTGAAGGTGGTTTGCATTTCCTGGGCTATTTAAATATTACTTGAGAAAAAAAGACATGAAAATCCTGGAGGAAAAGAAATGGCAGAAAATTGCATTTAGCCACTTCTGAAAGGAGGAGGGGGGTGGCTGAGCAAAGATTTTAAGGTGGTCAAGTTCAACATCAAGATTACTTAAGTTAGTTAATTAATTTCTCTTAGGAATAACTGCTATGTATTCAGGAATTCTTAAAGTATTTTCTGACTATAACCTAGAAAGAAATGTGTAGACAAGGAAACAAGTGCCATATCTCATACATTGGTGATGTTAGAGGAATATTCTTTCTTCTCTGCCTGAATTTATTTACTTCAGTAAATGATTTTACGTTAATACTATAAAATGAACTAAGATACTTTGCTGCTTTTTTAAGAACAAAAATTCAAAAGGACCCAAACAAATTTCCCTGTTACCCTGAGGTTATTCATTCATTTCCAGATGACCAGCTTTTGGTCAGTAAAATGTCTTAGGTAACCCCAGTTTTGTTACTTGAAGATACATGCAGATATACGTTGCTAGTACTGAGTTTCCTATCCTAGATTAATGAGTGTCATCATAACTTCCATTTGCAACTCATGCAGTATATGGCAATGAACAGATAAATGCATCCCACTTACGGATATACATTAGGATTGACTTGAGAAACGCAAGTGACTTTCTTCTTTAATGGATTATGAACTCATTGTTTTGACTTTCCTCAAAATTGGAGTCACCAACAAAATGTAAAACATTATGATCTGTTGTTTTTCTTTGTCTCCATGTTGAAACTGTTCTGTTTTGCCTGACATACTCAGCAGAGACAAGCACAGAGAGGTTCCGCTTCAATACTGCAACCACCAAGCTCTAAAGTAATTGAGTACACTTCTCTAAGAGTATTAAAATACAGCAGTTCAGCTAAGAGGAAGAGGAAAATGATCATTCTCGAAAACACTGTACTGGCATAGGAGATTTTACAATGATTACAGTGCTGCAAATAATCCAAAGAAGCATACAACACTCCTCCCGTATATCAGCTGAATGTTTCAACCAATGGACTATTGAATAGAGTAGAATATGCCATATGTGCTGCTTCTTACTTTTTTTTTGTTACAGGGAAGGAGAGACTTGATTATATATTTAATTAAAAAAAAAATACCATGATTGTGAATCTAAAGTGGAAGAAGTTGGTATTTCACTGAAAGAGGAAAATATTCACCATATGCATTTTATAAAGAATGTCCTCAAGACTAGGATATGTGGACTTTACTGTGTGGCTAAAAAACAAAGATTTAGGTAGCAGGAAAGAGTCAGTGTGGAATTTGTAAAGGGGAATTATGCCTCACTGTCGAACTGGAGCTCTTTGACAGTGTCCATCAAGGGGACCTAATAAGACTCTAGATATCGGGATTTTCAAACAACCTTCAAACAGTAAAATTGTGAAGTTGCAGAAAAGAACTTTATTGTAATCAGATCCTGTGTCCCCAATTTTCACACGATTGAGTAGGCAGTACAGTGTCAGGTAAGATTCATAAAGATAGATGTCAGGTAGTACACAGAGGGAAGATACTTCCATCACAGCAGTTCATGTAAGTATGCGTTACAGGGTCAGACTCTTTCTTCCAGATCAGCTCAAGTTAATCAAGGAGCGTGTTCTTTTCTGCAATGCAGGAAAGCATGAAATATGTGTCTTCTTTTGGCACGCAGTCTAGCACTTTACTCTGGCCTGTTGTCATCAGCAGTCTGGATAAAGGGTTCAGCACTGTTTTATTTGATTATTTTGTACATCTGTGTGCTTTTCTTCAGGTTTACCAACTACTGTATTGGGTGCCTACGCACAGGTGCTGGCAGATCTGCCTCGGTGCGTCCCTCCAGCAACTGGGCTTACACCAACAGTCCACCAAGCAGCTGGTCCTGGATCCTCATTTGCCCTCGGTGCCTCCTGCACAGACACAGACACACACACAAATGGGTCTCCGTTCTCCCTCCTAGAAGGTACAGTCTCTCCAGGAGCTCTCCTGGACTGCTTGGTCTGTCAGGCAGCCAGGTCCTGCAGGTGCCTCACCCTGAGATGCACAGCCCCAACCCTGGCTCCCAGGGCTGCCTTGGTGCTCCCAGAGCCCACACACTCACTCACACACCTGCACTCGCTCCAGGTGCTGCACCACGGATACACGGGTTATTTAGATTAGATATTAGGAAGAAATTCTTCACCATGAGGATGGTGAAACGCTGGAACAGGTTGCCCAGAGAAGCTGTGGATGGCCCCTCCCTGGCAGTGTTCAAGGCCAGGTTGGATGGAGCTCTGAGCAACCTGGTCTAGGGGAAGGTGTCCCTGCACATGGCAGGGGGCTTGGAACCAGATGATCTTTAAGGTGCCTTCCAACCCTTACCATTCTATGATTCTATGACTCTTAGTCTAGTCTGTTTTGCCTATGATAGCAACTGGTAAATGATCTCTCTTTCTTTATCTCAACCCATGAGGTTTCTCATCCTGTTTTGCCCCTGTGTCTGTAAGGAGGGAAAGTGAGGGTGCAGATCCGGCAGGGGGAGTAGGATTTCTGGCTGCCAGCCAAGGCCAACCTGCCATACCCCATAAGCACACATGCACAGGGAACAGAGTCCCTCATCCAGACAAATCATTAGAAAGAAATTCAGAAAGACATTAAAACTTCCAGGCATGGTCAGACAAAGGTACTGACAAGCAAGTTATTTACATGTGACACTTTTATCTCCTTATCCCTTGGTTTTACCATGCTTTTCAGACCACTTCAGCCTATCCATTTCCTTATCTTTGGTTCCTCCCCTAAAGCCACATAATATGCCATGTACTTTCCCAGGATGCTCTTCCTTTGCATCCCATAGTGTGTTCTGTGACCCTGGGCAGTGAACCCACTTAGTCAGTGAGGTTACCCAAGGTGTTGCTCCTGTTGTCCCGCAGTGTGGGTGCCACCTCTGGCCCATGGGACAGGCTCTGCTGGGACAGCACTGGCAGGGACCAGGGCAAGGCCTCGTGTCTCTGACTGGAATAATGAGGCTCTTCTCTCTTCCTTGTGCCTCTGAGCAACTGTGTGTGTACAGAGACAAGCTTTATATCACATAATCTGAGAGTGTTAAGGAGCTTGACTTCTTTCTTGCTCTAAACCTCTAAGGCATTTACAGCTCAGACATCCCTCTGTCTTGCCCACAGACCTCATTCTCATAGTCATTTTCAGAGTATTCCTAGGAGTTCAGACTCTGTGAAAGGCACAGGGACAGTAAGCACCTTTACAAGCATCTCTGAGAGCACTGTCTCCTTGTCATGCAAGAGAGGAGAGGAAAGGGGCAGAAGAGAGAACTTTGAAGCATGAAGAAATTTGAACCCAAACATCTCAGGAGACTATTCAAACAGCCTGAGTATAGAAAATCATAAGAGACTGGAAGCTGGGGAATCCCATTCCCTCCTCTTAGAGCTCTTCTATTTTAAATTTGATGGCAAATAAAATGAAAACTGTGAGAAGCAATCTATGGAACTGTAGTACACATACATGTCCCATGATAAAGTTAAAGGAAATTTGACTGCTGAAGCCACCATCTTCTGCCATGTTCTGATAAAATGAATCAAATACTATGATTTTTGAAAGAGATGTGTCAGATATTTGACCCCAATAATCAGGTTAGGATAGAGACCAAAAGCAGAAAGATGCTTCTGAACTTGAGATAGAATATATAAGAAAATGTATATTTGTTCTTTGCAATTCCTGTAATGAGAGATGACTGACTCAAACACATTTTTCTTTTTCCTCAGGAGCGAACGAGAATGCCCAAAAAGTAAAGGTTTTTGTCTCTATGTGTTCTATGAAGGACTACGCAATTAACAGAGATACTTCTTCTAAGCTTTTAAGTATCTGTAATCCTCAGTGTAGATCTTCTGTAATTTCAGCAGGGGGGTTGGACTAGATGACCCACAGAGGTCCCTTCCAACCCCTACCATCCTGTGATTCTGTGATTCTGTGAGAACACTATCGAATTCCACAGTGCAACTCCAGAATGTGGGTGTATTTCCATAGCTATTGTATATTCTTTGAATCTAAAAGCAACCTTATCCTCCTGGTAGATCCAGTGACATAGAGTCACAACGGGCTGAAAGGAAATGCCACACAGCAGGCCAGGACCATGACTGAGACTAGAACTGAGGTCTTTGATGTCATTGGTAAAGGTCTAGTTACAAGTTCATTATGCCCTCAAGACACACTTTTAAACTGCACCTCTGATCCTGTTTCAACTACTGCCTGCCTTTGTTTTTTTTTTCCTGAATGCCTCAAAATCTTTGTTTTCTCTTCCCACTGTCAAGCAATTAATTCTGAACTCTGAACAAATACATATTGTAGGTCTGATTACAATGGATATAGAGGAACTGTCTGCCATAGCTTGCTTTTTGGAAAGGCAGGTTTATTATAATACTGCCTAGCGACTTTAACAGATCATTCAGAAGGAAAGTTGGAGTGATTAATTATTGCACATTGGACAGGTAAATATTTATTAAATACAGGGTATGCATACTGTTGTGAACTAACTAAAGTGCACAGAAATTGAGTTTATTATGATTATGGCCATAACTGTATGCTCAAATTGAGCTATGCAATTTGCAAGTATTTAAGATGCCTGTTCACAAGAGAGTTTGAAACTTTATCTAATATATTAAAGCACAGGTAAATCCATTTAAATAGTAGGCTAAACAGTCCTTGCAGAAAGGACCACTTCTTCCTTTACCGAGCACATTTGAGCTCCTCAAGCTGATATCAGAACATACAACCACAGCATTTATTTGCGTATTTTTGTGAGACCAAACAATAAAATTTTCTGGAATGGCTTCAGACATATGGCTAACAAAGGTCTTGATCATATTTTTCTCAGTGGCAGAAAAAATTTTCACCAAAAATACATCTTTGGCATTTACCTCTTCATGCCAAAAACCTGTGAATACTCTTTAGGTTGTGAAGAGTTGTCAAGCACTAGAACAGGCTACCCAGGGAAGTGGTTGAGTCACCATTCCTGCAGGTATTTAAAAGATGTGTAGATATGGTGCTTAGGGACATGATTTAGTGTTGGACTTGGCAGTGCTAGGTGTCATAGTTTAACCCGGCAGCTGGCAACCGAGCACTAGACAGCTGCTCACTCACCCCTCCCCTTCCCCCCTCAGTGGGATGAGGAGGAGAAATGGGCAAATGGGGAAACTCATGGGTTTAGAGAAACACAGTTTAATAAGACAACACAAGAAAAATACTAATACTAATAGTACTACTAACAAAACTAATTATATTAATGAATATGCAAAAAACCCTATATACAATACAATTTTCTCAACACGCAAGGACCGACTTGAGATAAGTCGCCGAGCAGCAATCATGGAAACCAGAAATCATGAATTTCGCTACATTCCAAAAAATGTTCAAACACCCAGACAAGCAAGGATTCGGACTCACAGGAACAAGAAAGAAAAAGGTCCTCCTCCCTGCTCCTTGTCCACTCCCCATTCATAAACTGAGCTTGATGTCTATGGTATGAAATATTTCCATTGGGCAGCTTGGACTAGGTGCCTGGCTATACTCCCTCCCAGCTCCTGCACACCTGCTCATTAGCTGAATATGAGAGATTGGGAAAAGTCCTTGATTTATAGCAACAACTGAAAACATAAGTGTTATTAATATTCTTCTCATACTAAATCCAAAAGACAGCAGCTACGGAGAGGAAAATTAACTCTATCCCAGCTGAAACCAGGACACTAGGTTAATGGTTGGACTTTATGATCTTAAAGGTCTTTTCCAACCTAAACAATTCTGTGATTCTAGGTCTTAATAGTCCAAAGAATCAAAATTCACAGATTGCTAATTCTAAAAGTCACTAGTGTGAAAGAAGGACTGGCTTAACAGCACTGCACAATTTTCTACCACTTCTTTACCTCCTGTTAAGCCTTTCCCAGAGATACTAGCTACTGTCCTCAACTTTTCCAGAGGCACTAAGGAATAGTCTAGCTACAACTCCATATGTTGTACAAGTAATGATAATGCTCTTCCCTCAAGTTGTCTATCAGTCAACATCATTATGTCAGCCTGGTTTTTATCCCAAATTTATTCTTGGACTTGAGAATTGCTATTACTTCTTGTGACCTGAAAAAGATTTTGTGAAACCCCTGTGATCTTCAAAGTCTGCTCACCCTTAATGTGTGGATAGATGTAATTAAAAATAGCACTTCCTCTTACAAACTTTGCCTCTGTTATATCTTTTGTACCACCAATACAACTACTGTAAATGATAAAACTAATGAATGCAATAGGGAGAAAAGACATGATATAATGGTAATAAAGTAAGCCACATTTGTCTTCTAAAGAGCTGCCTGCGAATGTGCAATAGCAGCTAGGAAACCCTGAAGGAATGATGCATCTCAGGCAGATACAAATCTCAGCAAAAATATCTTTCCTAGCTTGAACGTGAAGGAATCTCTTCACAATAAAAGGGATATCAGAGAAAATGAGGGCTAGGAAACAACACAGGCATCTAGTGCCACTTGGTTTGCCTGAAGTTATCTAAGGTTTCCACACATGACACAGAGCTTATGAGAGGTTAATTTCTGTCTGAACAGCCATCTACAGGCTATGGTGAGATCCGAGACAGCCGTGGTTTTCAGTTTTTAGCTAACTGAAATGTTGTCTCATGACTGAACGGTGTTGCACCATTCCATAGATGTTGCTTGCATACTCCCTGTTTTGGAGGGATAAAGAGTTTGATATGAATCCATCTCATTTTTAATTACTAGACTCCAGTGAAGGATCGTTTATGAGGTATAGAGAGGTGCATGAGACTGGAAAAGAAATGGGAATGACTGTGGGTAAAGGGAAGAAAAAGCAGTCCAGCACAAGGAAGAACAAAGACAGAAGGACATTATATGCAAAGGGAAACCAGTGAGGTAAAGCTCAAATGAGGGGAGCAGAAAATCAGTTGATGTTGTTGATAGCTGGCATTGTTCAGTGATTTTCTTGGAATACCAAGCCCTTAACCTTTTCCAACTAGTGAAAACTAAGTGCTTTGGTAAGTAAGAATAACTGCACAGTTACTGTTATGTGTTAGTTTAAGTAGTCTTTCCATTAAAAAAAAAAATGGAAAAAAAAAAAAGTGTAGCTTTCGAAAAATAAAGCCGTCTTCATTTTGATTCAAAGTCATTTTCAGAAAAAAAGGTTTAAAATATATTCCATCTATTAAGAGTGTTTCTATGCTCCAAGAAGCTTTCCTTTGGGTACTGTAAGATGGTTTATTATCCATTATCTCTAACACAAAGATAATGAAAGTAGTTCTATTGTACTGTATGTGAAACCCACAGGAATACCCGGATTTGACAGTCATGATATATCTCAGTTAGTTACTAATGTGTAAAGCCATCACAAATCATAGAGAAGACAGTCTGTTGGTTAAATAAGTCTACAAAGTAAGATGATAGAGTTCTTCATTTATCTTCATTGAAACAGCTTTGACTGCTGTGTAGTTGATAAAATAAATCTAGTCCTATTCAGCATCTCTCCTCTCTGCCCATTGTAAGTAAGCAGTTTCTATTCTACTGTATTAATTCTTATGTAACCCTCATTATCCACAATATTGGAGTATCTTCCAATAGTGCATTAAGTAAAGTGACTTACGTGTCAACTGTAGCTCATTTTCGTGCTCAGCGTCTCTGAGGGGAGAGAATTGTGTATGTAGTGAAGTGTTTTGACTGGAAGTTTTTTTCTTTTTTCTTTTCTATGTGTTCATAAGAGACAGTAGGTCAAAGAAATGCAGTAGGAGATGGAGAGGTTCATTAAGATTGTCTGCTGTTAGGAGAGCTCATTATACTTTCGAAGAATAATCCCATAAAATTCCAAGAACTTCATGGTTATATAGAAAGTTCAGTGGTGCCAACAGAGCTGAGCTGTTGATCACTGTCTTAAAGCCTCTGTTTGTCACAAATGCCTGTTCCTCTCCAATGGCTATAAAGACACTTAAAGCACATGCACACATATACGATGCAAATTTTAAGGTTAGACGAGGCAAATATATCCTCCCATGCCTGGGGACCATAAATAAGGCTCAAGATTTTGAATTTGACTCCGTATTTAACTACAAGCAATGATAAAAACAGACAATTATGTTTATTATGTCTCCTGGAGATGCCAGATCCAATGCAGACAGGAATCTGCAATTAATGCTTTAATTCCAAGCTATACTTCATGGCTTTAACCCAGCCAAGAAGTGAGAAAATCATGAATATTACAGTCATTGCTACAGTAGTGTTACTCTCTTTGGGCAGTTGGTGACAAATAGAAGGCATCATTCAGAAGTGTGGGTCAGTAAAAGTCTAAAATCAGCAAGGAATGCAGGAAAAGTAATAAACTATAGACCATGTTGCCCAAAGATAGACATGTATTCTTCAGCCAACAGCTGTTTCTTAGTATCAAACTTTTAAAATGCTTTTCTCTGCTCATCAGCATTATCACTGACCTTTTTGACTTTAATTTCAACAAACTGTTTTTCATCCCAGACCTGGACCTGCTTTGCAAGTGTTGTACCATGAGTACTGAAATGATGTAGACATATATGTGGTGAAAGGTTTCTGACATGAGTCTATATCATTTTATGACTGCATTTAAATGCCATACAGGACCAGAGAGATGGTTGAATCTTTGGTACCATTTTCCATCATGTTCTTTAGATGTAACTCAATACGAAAACATTCCCCTGGAAATATGACAGATGTGTCGACTCAGGGAGGTCTAAGATAAGAATGCCTCTCTGTTAATCAGCCCTGATGGTAGCAAACCATCTGTCATGCCACCAAGACTTCTCATGTGCTGGGCTGAAACTGGATTATATCAAGTGTAGGACGTTAAATATAACTTTGCAAGTTTGAAATTGACCTTGGACTTGCATTTATGTGAAATTCCAGTGAAAAAGTGGTTTGATTTTGGCAGAGAAAATAAGTCTTTCCTGAATAGAGTTTTTGTTGAATAAAATTATTTGTGTCTTAATCACTTGTTTTCAGGGAGACTTTGAATGGCGTTTTATAAAGAAGCTATAGTATTTAAGAAAGCACACAAGAAAAAAACAAACATCAAAACCAATGATAAATTCTTAAGGAAGAGAGGGGAGAAGAAAAAAGGAGTCTATCAGAGTGAGATTGTGAGTTCAGAGGAACCAGTTACTTAAAGTCAAGTTACTTTGTTCATCTCCCCTCCCACCTTTAGTATAATTGTGATTTCTTCAGTGTGTCAACGCAGAAGATATACTAACTATTCAGGTTTCAATAACAAGGAAAAATGTATTTATTCCTGAAATGGAAATTACAGATTACAGCAAATAGTCAGATTTGCATTTAGGCTGGTGTAGCAGCAGTATAAAAGACTTTTTTTTTCTTTTTTTTTTCTCACCCTTTGCTGCTCAGTCTAGCAGAGTCCTGGTACAAAACAGTAATCCACTGGCTGTCTGGCAAGAAAACAGGAAGGATTTTCAAAGGTCTACTGAGATAACAGACATAATTAGTTGCTTAGTGGACAAAAAAGAGGTAACTGGGTGGCAAAACCCTATGAATTAATTTCCACGCTCTGCTTTTTGCCCTCAGTAATTATTGTGACCCCCTTTCTGTTATGCTTGTGTATCAGAAATAAGAGGTATGGTCATGAAAGGTGGCATATTCATTTAAAAACTTGTCAGGTCTGGGAGTTCCCCAGTGATTCCATTTAGCTGAGAGTCATGTAATGGTGCTGGGGATGGCACAACAACAAAATACATGAAATGCCTTAAATTTTCCTTGTCTTTCACAAATCTTCTGTAGAAAGAAAGTAATTGCAGTTCCTAACACCTGTCGGGGTAGATTGGTTCAGGCCTTACCTTTGAGTTCTCCTCAAGCTAACAGAGGACAGAGACCTTGGCATCCGCACTGTGGTCATGTGTAAGACTAAGAGCTAAATGGTACCATGAACAACACAAAGAGGTCATGAAACTCTGAAGAGAAATTAATCTCTATCAGGTAGCTATTGCAGAGCTGCATCATATTTTGAAAAGAAATCAGGTAGAAAACTTCAGCATAGGCTGCATTTACAGATGGGCAAAGTCGTAAAGACAAATTGCTCTTCCTTTCTTTTTGCAACTCTGAAGCCAGTGGTGCAAGTCTGTCAGACTTCAATAGCCAGCTAAAGCTGGACTGATTTTAGGAGTGTGTGGTAAAAGAAGAGGAAGGACCAGCACACAGCTGCTAACATCCCTGGTTAAACTGGTGTCACTTTTCCTCTTGAATGAATATTGAAAAAAATGTCCTGTAGGAGAGAATAAACATCACATGTAATTCTTAAAGCTCTTTTAGCAAAATAAATCCCAAGGACTGTTGTTTACTTAGTTGTATTGCCAGTGCTCCTTCTGCTGGAGACTGATTGCTTAGTCACAGAAACAATATTCTACTTCAAAAAAAAAAGCTGAGAAACAACAAATATCACAATACAGCACAGTGCTTTCATGAAGGAACAATGAGTGCCACTTGCAAACATCTCAGTCAACTATACACTGTGACTTTAAATTAATCTTTGGTGAAACTGTGAGGAAAGTAGGACCAATCTACATTTCTCTATAAAATTTGAGGACTGTGACCAGTCCTTCATGGTGCTTTGTAGCACCTAGTCCTATGAGGTCTGGATCATCCAGGCCTGTGTTCTTCAATCCATATTTATACTTGTGAAATATATTATTACTAACAAACAAGAAATAGTCTTAAACTAGCTTTTTACACTGCATGCGAGCTGTAGTGGAATTTGCTGCATTAAATTACTGAAATTATATTTCTACAAGCAAATCTAAAATGTTTGTTCACAGCTGTTTCCTGCACTTATTCATCAATTCATTGATTATAAACCCAGAAAGGACTATAAGGACAAAAGGGCTACTGATGTAATTTACAGGAAGAAAAGAAAAACGTGAAACTTATTTACCTGATCAGCTCCACCTGGGATACCCAGTACTGTTGGATGCAGCAAGAAGTTTACTGCAGTGTTTTGCAACTCTGCCTCTAGGGGACTGGCTTCCATTTTTCCATCATTAGTCTGTGAGAAAGAAGAGATTAAAAGGACCTCAAATTTGCTTTCTCATCCTTTGTGCAGACACAAAATATCTTTCCTTTGTGAGTCTTACCAGTGGAAAGACCAACCAATTTAGGAAAAGTTTATGGTGTTTCTGGAGAGAGGCAACCTCCCAAAATAAACAAACCAAAAAGTAAACAAAACCCCAACCCTCCTAGGATTTATTAAGGTGTTGGGGGAGTAAGAGGTAAAATAGAAGAGATAGAAAAGTTATTTTTCTCAGGGAATGCTTTGTGCATCTTCAGCTAACATGGAACACTTTGAAATTTCTTGACAAAAATCTGGTAGCAAACTGGGTCTGATGAAACTCAGCATGTGTGATATGTAGTAAGCCACTCAGAAAACAGTGACCTACCAGCTCTGATGGTTTTCTTCCTGGTTTGTATCACTGTAGATATTTAGGGGGTATCTGTCAGGGCTACTTTGGATAGTGTTGACTCTGCCTGAATGGATGATGTTTTGAGATCCAGCTCAGCATCTGGGAGCAGCAAGACACAGCTGCTCCATGGATGGTGTGGAAGATAGAGTGACCCCGGCACAGGCAATGCCCTCACTGAGCAGGACTGTACTGAATTAAATGCCAACATTTTTATAAGGCTTAATACAGGGAAGAATTACTAAGTGATGTGCTTTCTAAAACGAGAACGCATTCCTTATAAATTACTCCTACTGTGGATTTTGATAGGAATGGATCTTTGTGGTGAAATGTTAAAAGAAAAATAAGAAATAAAAAAAGAAAATGGTTAAATGAGGAAGCTGAAGAATCAGTGTATCAGATGTCTCTGACCAGGTGTTGGGGAGAGAGACACTGCCGAGGGGCCTCTGCGAGGAGAGGCTGGGTCTGCCCCGGGCCGGACACAGCCGGTCCCAGCCGGCTCCAGCGGCCCCACCGCAGGGCACAGCTGAGCCCCTCAGCCAAGATGGGGGCGCCGGGG
>Ga0065711_1046798_pt1 | contig 12690 bp, 7 predicted proteins | sample Hoacrofraction12_FD_59098 | JGI IMG/M metagenome (GOLD analysis project Ga0065711, IMG submission 59098) | Hoatzin crop microbial communities from Cojedes, Venezuela - Epithelial fraction 12 v2 (version 2) | ecosystem: Host-associated > Birds > Digestive system > Esophagus > Crop | place...
AAAAAAAATCTAACTAGTCTGAGTGCTTCTCAGTCTCCGATCAAATCCAGGCTCTCCATCTTGCTGCTTAAAGAAGGCGTGTGCTCTGCTAGTCTCAGAAGCAGTTAGATTCTTGGTAGCTGACGTGCAGGTTACTCCCTACAATGCCTGGAAGAGAGAAGCAGGAGTCGCCTTCTGCTGGGTTAATGCTGTGCTCCACAATCAAAATCCAAGCAGTGATTTGGAATGAGGTCTCCCATTGGTTTCATCTGTTTGGGTGTGGTGTTAGGTTTTTGGGGGAGTGGGAGGGTCAATGTGGTACCACGTAAAGCTGTTTAATCTGCTTGGGCTCTTTAACAGATATGCTCCTCGGTATACAACGGGAGTTTTGGGGGTAGGAGGGGTTGGTGTCATTTTTGTACCAAGTGTGCAGGATGCTGTCCAAAGCAGAATGGATGCAGAGAATCCTGACATTCATCTTCTGAACATGCAGTGCACTGGAGGAGATGCTTCCCACCCCCACCTTCCCACCCCCTCCAGTGTCAGCCTTCTCTTTTCTTGCATTTCATGGAGAAATGAATGAGAAATGGGTCTTGCAAAATAGCTTAGCGTTTCTATTCTGTGTCAGTTCTTTAGGAATCTGCTTTGCTCTGAGGTGTGTAGCCCTGTTGCAGCAAACCACTTAAACTATCTGTTCATGTCTGTAGAATCTCTCTTCTTGAGAGGCCGGCCCTCTCACTGATCAAAACACTTAAATTCTAAAAGAATGGGTGAAGAATGGAAGCCACTGTCATCGTGGAGCAACAGCTAACCTTTTCTGAAATATTGTGGTCACCTGGACTAGGAAAGTCTTCTGGTGACCATTCACTGTGTGGGATATTGATTTTCTGTTTTTGCAGCAACTTTAAGTGAATAAGCAGTCCTGAGAAATCCTTGGGTTTCAGCCCCTAGTATCTTTCTTCAGCTTGTACACCTGATCTCTTTCTGTTGCTGTTGATGCCTCAGGATTTGTCAGTTTGACTTCATGTATTTGTATTTGCCTTCAAAGTGATGCATCTTCAACAGGTAGGTTGAAGAGTATTTTCTCAACCTCAGTTGTAGCTTAGTTGATAGAGCAATCTTCTGCAGATGTGAAACTCTCATGACTAGAGAAGGTGTCTGGTGCAGGCCTTTCACCTCCTTGATGAGGGCGGTGATTGCTGCACTGCTATGTTAACTGCGAGAAACGGCATTGCCACTACTTGCTTTTATTCCCATGGCTTTCTGTGGAAGTGATATCTGTTGTGTTTTTTTGCAGAGTATCTACACGCTATTGGTGTGTTGCTAGATTCACAGAGGAATGTTTAGTAAATTAGGCCTCAAGGGACTTGGCTGCTTGCATGCCTTGTCTCTGTAAATCCCAAGAGATCTTAAGTGTGTGACCCTGTTGTGGTTCCAATATATGGTTCAGCTGGGCTTGCACAGCTGCAGGCCTTCAGGCGGCTGCCTTGTTTTGACAAAAACCTTAGATGGATGTGGCCTGTCAAGAAATTAAGTGGGTAGGCAGAAAGTTTGTGGAGCAGTCTCTTGGACACAGTTCCCTAAATTCTTCTGAAGTCCCAGTATATTTACCTATCTCTGTTTTGCATTCAGGCCCAGAAATATTTGCCCTCAGAATGTTTTGCTCTCTTTACCTCCTGCTTTTTCACATCTGCTTCATTCCTTACCTTTTGAGCAGTGAATTCCTGAATGCTTTTGCATGGATCTTATTAGCACAGAATGCTGAGTAGACTGCAGACTTGGTGATCATATCACCTACAGCACGGGCTTGACAGTTCTTGTACTGCAGATGTCTTCTCTAAAACCTTCTAAACTCAGGTTATGTTATGCAGCTGATTATAAAATTATGTTTGGGTTAAAATCTGCTTAGGTGGCTATCCTCAAAGAAATAGTTGTCTGAGGGATGATAGACTCTTTCCTGGGAAGAAACTGGAGAAGCAGATGATATCAAGATAGCCTGCCGAGAATCCACAAAGTTTTAATGTTAAATATCTAAGGTGAAGAAACTTGATTAATTAGTCTTCATAGGCCTTTCTTCTGTGTTTTCCTCTAGTTTGGATCTGCAGACTACCATAACAGTAAAAGCTGTGGACACTCCGCAGACTGTCTTCATATCACCTGCTTCTCCAGTTGTTGGTACATGTGAGAATAGATAGCCTTCTGCTCCTTTATCCTCGATGTTCCATAGAATATATGCATGACAGCACATTCTGGAATTTCAGTCAGTCCAAATATTCCCAAATTTGATTCAAATTGTGGAGAAGCTAGGCTGCCTGTTGGTGTGGTGAATGAGTGGATATGTTTTGATGGGATTAGGTTTGAAGAACCCTCTACTGCCTTTGAAGATAATATTATGGATCAGATGATAATTTTTTCCTGGACTGTGTGATTGGAGATTATCTAATGATCTTGCATCTAGTCTGGCACAATATACATTATAGTCATTCCATCTGGGATTGTGTAGTCTCTATTGCTTACCAAAGTATCACTGTCTCATTATGTAGCTGCTGCAAATTTCTGATGAGTCTGTTCTACCATCTAGCAGTTTTTAGTCAAGCCTCTTGTAACCCTTTTATTTCTAGTCCTCTCTGTAACCAGATTTCATTGCAACCAAAGTCAGGTGCCTGCTACCCATCAGATGATGAGTCTGTCAGCAACCGTTGGCAAGGAATGCTGTTCCTATCACCACTCTGAGTACCAGCTTTTCCTTAAAGGTCTGGCATTATTGTGGAAATCATCCTGCTGACACCAGGCCCTGTGCCTCAGATTCTGCACTGACTGTGTAATTGGAGGATTGCTGGACTTGCTCCGCATCTGTGTAAGGTTTTCGGGAACTGTAGTGAGTAAATACAGTCTTTGGACAGCCTTCTGATGGACCGGAGCTACTGTTCTTTCCATCTTTTAGATTTACACGGTTGGTTACATTTGTAGTTGCCTGGAGTTCAGCTACTGGGCAGCTGTAGTGGTATATAGACAAGACACAATGTGAATGTTCAACTAAAAGTAGGGCTCTTTCTCAAGGGAAAGAAGGGAGTGGCACTTGCAGACAGTACGAACCCTCAGTCGTGCTACTAAACTATAGTGGACCTGTTCAAAATGCCATTATCTATCAAAAAATTATACCGCAAGAAGCTCAAGATAAGCATCATGGTAGTCTGACCTGATGATGGAAAAATGGTTTCTCCTGACTGCTTCTTCTTACTACTTTTGTAACTCTTTAATTAAACAAAACCACATAATTCAGTTTTTACCTACAAAGTTCACAATACAACTATGTTCTGAAAAGGAAAATAAAATGTACAGAACGCTGGGGTCAGAATACTCGAACTTAAGAGGTCCCGATTGCTCTGGAACATAAGGAAGAGGGAAGGAGGGTGACATGCATAACATGTATTGCATGGCTTACTGGTGTATCCCTAGGCCTGATACAGACACAATGAAAAAAATGCTGTGGTTACGAAGTTTTCACCTCTGGGAATAATTGCTACTTTGTAGACTCAACATAGGAAAGAAAATAGGATTTTGGCCATAAGACGTTTATCCTGTGTTCTTTCCATGGATTCTCAAGAACTTGGTCGTTCAATATGATTTGCTGTTTATTACAGGATATTGCCTTTTTATTTAAATCTTGTTCTAACCCTAGTAAACTGTATTTGGCTAAAACATGCAAAAGCATCCTTTTTTAAATTGAGATGAGCGTATTCAAGAACGAAAACAAATCGCCTGAAGCTGTGAAATCACTGAACTTGGCATACGTTGAATTCTCATCCAGATGGTTTTTATTCAGAAATAGCGACTGCCATCATGGTAGCTTCATCTGCCGGAGAGGGACAATGGAAAGCTCAATCTTCGATGAAAGCTGAGAAGGCACACCTTGAAAGTCCCTTATTACTCTGAAATTAAGCAATTGTATTGCCTTCCTAGCTGGGATAATTGGACTGGTAATTGAAGTCTACTTTCTTCTCCCAGGGATGATCAAAACACCTTCCTTTGAAAGACTTTCTGTCAGCAAGAAATGTGGTTAGATTAAAAGGACTGGGAACAGTCTGGGCTTCACACCCCCGCACACACCTTCATGTTAGTTGAAATGGCCTTTCTGCATAGGACAACTTAATGTGGAAAAAATAATTAATGGACTATTTTCAGGAAATTCTAGTTACCAATTAGTGATTCAACAGGAAGGTGTAATGGACACTGGGGTGTATGGTACCTTTAAATATAAGCTCTTTCTTAAAAGAAATCCAACTTTCTTAAATATTTTCTTACCATTATTACTGTCACTTTTGAGGGTTAACTATACAAATTACCATCTTTTCTGTACCTAGAATGTGACAAACAGACATTTAAATATTGGGGTGGTATTTTATGTCTCAGAATAAAACAAAGTACCTTATAGTTTAGCTTCTGTCACAAACTGTTACCTGCTTAAATGCTGCCACTTTAAAAATAAGTTTACTCAGAAGGAAAGACAGCTAAAATGTACATGCATACACAAATATATGCCTATACGTGCAGAGGGGTTTTTCAGTCTTCCGGCATGTGGAGTCAGAAGCTGGGACAAAAAACAGAATGTGAATTTCGCCAGGTAGTGTAGTGAGCTTCTGTTTAAAATAGTTTAAAATAGGCTTTGTCCACGCATGAAAATTTTGTCACTGAGTTACTTTCTGAACAAGTTTGTTTAAACCAATGTAAAGCCACATTGTTTGTTTCCTACCTAATTTAAGCAACATTAAAATAGGTGTCTATGTGGGAATTTGCAACATTGTAAAGAAATTGTTTAGGTTGGTCTGGCTTGTTTGTTTTTTCTCCCTCTGAGAAAAATATGCCAGTGAGACACAGCCTCTTCTGAAGGTTTTCGTTCTTTTTCTCTCTCCATCCCTCTCAGACACATGCATGCATTGCTTCTTCTATTGGCTAGCAAAGCCCATCCTTCCCGTCAGTTCATCTGAGTAACTGCCTCTTTGGGTGACACAGGCCATCAGCAGGTGTACAGCCACCAGGAGAATGCCAGTGTGGATGCGCTCCAGTGCCCTAGGGATGCTGGGAGCCTTGGACTCGGACTCTGGTGCACCAGTTCCGCTGCTGGCACACCTTTAGCACTAGCCAAAGCAGCCAGGTGCCCGAAGCCCCAGAGATGCAGTGGTATAGGCAGCTGCGTGGTGATGGGGTCCCAGAGGCTAACCTTGCTCATGTACGCGTGGCCTAGTAGCTGATAGGGTTAATGTGTGCAAGATAAAAGGGTCTTCAGCGTGACTGAGTGTCACAAACTGTTCTTCATAGACAATAAAAAGGCTGTCAGACAGGTTAGGAAAACTCTTCTGGGAAAAGGGAGCTTTTTTAACCTAGAGTAGACCCCAAGAAATTAACATTTATACAATAGTTAAAATATAAATAGCTCAACATCTGAGATGATTAGTATACCTGAGCTCCTTGTTGTAGCTGGTTTCATTTGAATAGATACTGAAATATTAGATTTGAGATATACGTACACACACATGTAAGGAAGAGTAAAAGATTTAGGTTTTACTTTTTTATGTACTTGTTTTATGTTTAATGTCACTTTATAAACAAGTTCTCACTAGGAAAGTTCTGGATACTAGAATGGGTAAACTTTAGTTGCAAGTCTTCCAATATATTCAGGGTGCTGATTTAGAATGAAGCAGTCTGTTGGGTTTTTTCTGTATTTGGTACCTGTTTTATTGTAGAAAGATTGAAAAATGTTCCTAAGAAAATAATTTCTGAAGTTTATGCTCAACATAGAAGAGAGGTTATCATTAAATAATAACTTCTATTAGCCGCATAGAGGTAGAGTGCTGGGACACAATATTTTATACTTGAAGATAAACCAAAACTTATTTTAAAAAACCCAAACAAATAACAGAACAAACAAAAAAACCCACATGACTTTGGAAGCTCTTATTTTTGTAAATTTGTGTTTAAATATGGAAACAGTTTCACTTGACTAGCTGATGTGCTCTTTTTGAATCAAATTTCTAGAGTTACAAAATTGTTAAAGATGGAGGTCACTTCTGAAAACTGTAGAGAAGAAAATCTTCTTGGTACTCTGTTCTTTCAAACATTCCAATAATTAAACCAGGCTTGGTGGTAATATGATAAACTATTCTGTGAGATGAGGGCCACCATGAAGTCATGACAGAGTGGTTTTTTTTTTCCCAAGTTAGAAGTCAAATGTTCTGGTAGAAACTCAGAAGGAGCGAAGAGGCTTTCAGAGCACCTGCTAATGAAACCAGTCAAGGCTTTTGGATTCACGTCCAGTTTTCCTTTGGTGACAAATTTTATTTTGGTAAAAGAGGGCTTAACTATAGTCAAAAGGATATGAAGTCATAATGCTACTTCTGAAGTAAAAGAGAAAATGATAGAACTTGCACTATTTTCTCCTAAATTGGTTCACTATACCAGCGTGGCCACTGGCTTAGAGTTTTTGTAAAATAGTCTATCTTCTGAAAAATACCCAGAGTTGTAACCTAATCGTACCATTGTGAGGAAAATCTGTCTCAACAGAGCATTTTTTGCAAAGTTTTCTTATAAGCATTGTAGGATATTTTTATTAGCTTGAAGGACATTAAGCTGTGTTCTTCTTTGGTTACTAGGGCAACGAAGAAGTCTCTGCTTCATACTAGACGCACAAATTCTCTTCAGGCTATGCAATATCATATAAAGTCTGGTATCTATCTGCCTTAGCTTCTACACAGGGATTGATGAGAGAGCAGAAATTTATGCCAGGTTGTTTGCCTCTTAATCCCATTATTTTTATTTTACTGAAGTTTTAAGCGACCTGAAACTAGGCTCATTGCAAAAAGTCATATTCTTTAAAAAGTAAATAAATAAAAGCAACTGTGGGAATGCAGTTCATAGCCATATGTAACGCTTGCTTCTACAGACCAGGTAGTGGAAATCAAATGTCACAGCTGAATTTTGTGATCCAGGCTTGTATATGTTTTCAACATTTAAATCTGGGTAGTGCTGAAAGTCAGCAGCTCTGGCTTCTTGGAGCAAGAAGGTTCTTACCTCAACATGGAGGAGAAGCTGTTGCTTTTTGTGTGGTTCTGACTGGACGGCACGACATAATCATTCCTGAACTCTAATCCTTTGGAAGCAGGTGATGCTGTTAAGAAGGTTTTGAATTAATTGTTAGGCCTATTCTTGAAGACTGTAAAAGCATAATTTTAATGAGCTAGAGAAAATCCTATTAGAATAGTTTAAAGAAGTTTTGCAATGGGATTTTTATCAGTGATTATAAATTGGTTAAAGGAGTATAAGAGAGTGTTCACTTTGAAGACTGAAATAATACCATAACAGAAGTATAGTCTACCAGCCCTTTTAAAATGCATAGGCATTTGACTATTTTTGCTAGCCAAAGTTTTTACTTTGTGTATGTACTAAAAAGTTTTGCTTTCTATAGTTTATGTAAACAGGGATAACGAGATTGAAGTTGTCATTAACTCATGTTTGAGCTTTAGTTAATTCTGTAAAATCTGGTTAATTCACTTCACTTTCATAAAGCTAGGATATATGTCTGTCTTGAGTCCTGTAAGTACGGTTATCTGTTCCTCTACAAAATGAATAGCTATAAATATTTGTGTGGCTTTGGCGTTTGTTTCTCAGCCCACTTTCTATGGAAATAAGCCTTATGCAACTCAGTTGTCTGCTTCTCTCATCTTCCTCCATTACCTGCCAGGAACTTTTGAATTCTGTGGCAAAGTTAAACTGAGTTAAATGCTGGGGCAAGTTCCCAGAGAGGTTGTGGAAGGTCTGTCCTTGGAGGTTTTCAAGTCTGAACTGTACATGGCCCTGAATGAACTGGTTGAGATCTCCTGGCTGACCTTGCCCTCAGCAGGGGGTTGAACTAGAGACCTCATAAGGTCCCTTCCCACCCCGGTGGTTCTGTTGTTCAAAGTCTGCAATGAATTAGAAATCTAAATAATGATTACGTTCTTTCTGAATTGTTGGTGGGAAAGAGACCCTGTCAGTGCTCTAGTTGTGGGAAAAAATGTGGCATGTGCTCAACCATAATTACGGACTAGAGAATCATGAGGGGAAGGGTTGTAGACAGAAGGGGAAACTAGAGCTTTAGGTGTCAGCTTTGACCGAATCCATAAGAAACTAGACCTACTGTTGTCCTCATAAATTACTTGTTAGATTCTGTGCTTTATAAAGGGCTGGATGCTGCTTCAGCCTTTCAAGATGGAATATTAACAATATCTGTGTCTCAAAGATTTTTTTCTTTAGCCCGGCTACAGGCATAAACTTTGATATGTCTGAATTGGTACAAATTTGTTTGGTCACTTTCCTTCTCCTCCTCCACTGTTGTCAATGCTTTGTTGTGCAGTAGACTTACAGTATATTTTAAAGTACTACAGTAATTGATCTCAAGGTTTGTATGTCAAGAGATATGCTTCTGAGAGAAATTTTTTGTGAGAAAACATGTATTGATAGATAAATGGTAATGCACGTTAGGGTCACTGTTAAGTTCTTTGAACACAGCAATGTAATAAATTAGAAATATGAAACAATTAGAATCTGTAGATTTGCTGTGTGATGTGCAAGAGTCTTATATTGCTTTTAGTAAGTATCTGCATTTTTCATTGCCTTTGCAAAAGGACCTATTCAGTCCCACATCATCAGAATAGGCAGGCTTTTTGACCTTGTAGAAGTTTTGTATGGAGAAGAAAGGAGGAGGAGGAGGAGAAATACCTCCATGTCAGCATATGTTTTAAGATAGTGTGAGCCCTTGCAGTTCCTGCTCAAGCTGGTGGAGTTAAAGTAAGGTAACAACCTTGACTTTGTCCCCCATGCTGGTGTTCTTGCCTCTGCTCTGAGGCATCCTAATCCAATAGCTTTATTCTTTCTGCTGGCAAGCTTGATGTTGACACAGAATCTGCCCCGACATATCTGTTCTCAATACTTGTAAAGAAAACAGAAAGATTTGTGGTGTTGCATAGCCTGTTGCTGAGAATAGCTGGGATGTTTTTCTCTTGAAGAACAAGCAAAACTGCTGATGCGTCCTTCAGGATGTTCAGGTTGCCTCCATCACTAAGGACGGAAGGCCTCATAAGTGTTTATGTGCCATAGGTGTTCAGAGGTTAAATTTGATGACTGTTGTTTTTTTTTTTCAAATGGAGAACAGAGGTACAGAGTTCAAGGGACTTGGTAGAAATCGTGCTGAAAGTCTGTAGCAGGGTATGGAACTGAACCTACATCTCTTCAAAGGAGCGCTGACACGAGATTCACTTGATGTTTAATGTGTTTTCTGCAAGGTACCAGAGGATAAAGTTTAATTAGAAGTGGTTATGTCTGAAAAAAATAATAATTTTAAAGAATAGTCTTTTTTTAAAACAGAAATGGAATGTAGATGGTAGTCTCTTTAATTTCAGTATCTTCCACATGTTTTACGTTTGGTAAGCACTGAAAACCTTGACATATCCAGTCATGATCATTATATTGGAATAAACATTAATGTATTAGCATGGCATATGGCTTAAAAATGTTCAAGGTTGGAATACTGATATGGTCTTTAAGAATAATTTTCAATTATGGACCCAAAGTTTAAATACTTAAATATATGGGGCCTAATTTTCAAAATGATGTGCCGTTCCTACAGCTAGTAGCAGCAAATTTTGAAAAATCAGGTGCTCAGCTTTAGTGTCTGGAAATTTTGAGCAAGAACTTTGTACTAAAGCAACCATACTATGCCTCATAATCTGTTCATAGTTTTCTTGACAGCTAGCCATCTGTCAATGCAAACAGAGTGTAGAGACAGGAACCAAGTCAAATAGATGAACCTGTGAGGTTCTCAGATTTGTAGGACATTCTGATTTTCCTGCTGCTTTTAAAAACAAGAGAAATAGTCAGAATGGAGAAGGTCAGGTAAAACGCTTGCCTTGCATTTTGTATAGGGTTGAAACTTGTGGTTGTTGCTTCTTAAACTGTGCAAAGGAACAGTAAATTCCTATTTGAAAATTTCAGTGTTTCTAAGTTGCTAAATGTGGCCAGGACTTCAGGATTTCAACAAGATGATGGTGATGATTGATGGTGTAAGACAAGAATTTTGATTGGCATAGAGCGGGAACTCAAGGATTGAAATGTTGTCTGGATACACTCGCAGCGAACCCGCTGCTAAGCAGGTAGATGTTATGTATCACTTAGAGTCTTTTCAGTCGTGATGATAGACTTCAGTGTTAGATATGAATTGTAATGATGGATACTAGGGAGAAGTGGAGAGGTGTCCTGTTTAAGGTGAAGGCTAACCTCTTGTTTGCAAAGGCTTTCGAGCATCTGAGATGGCAGTGGATGAGAACTGCTGTTACTCCTGTCGTAGGCTCCTTGTTGTCGTCCCCAGCGCTCAAAGTGCTGTTTGCCTGTCACTTCCTATGCCAGCAGCTCACTTTGAGGGGAACTGATAATGTCATTGGGCATAGCTTAAATGTTCATGGAGTTCTGCAAACTTGCTGAGAAAAGGTCTCCTTGGTGATCAGGGGTTTTTCTTTAGGACTTCCATTTTGTGAATAGTGAACTCTTCTCCTGTAGGGCATGTCGGCAGGCCGTTGAATTTTCAGGTATTGTTGCTGTTTTACTGTTTAAGCTGGTGACAGAGCTGAAGATAGGCTTTATCTGCAGTGACTTGCAGAAGCAGGCTGAACACATGGAAGGAATTTATCATTATTCTAGTTTCCCCATGAGATCTTAAATGCGGGAAATCCTCTGTAGATAAGAATTTCTCTCTGAAATGACAGGAAATAACCTATAAAGTTCTTTAGTATCCTTCATACAGAAATTATATGCATCATCCTGTTGCCTCTGTTGCAGCAAAGGAACATAGGCTTACTAGATGGCCTTTGAGTATGTGTATTGGACAGTACTGTCCACTGTTCTTGTTGCTTGGAGTGTCTCAGCTGTAAGCTGCCTGGAAATAATGTGTTCAAATGCTTTGAGTGAAAACTGCTTGTGGTAATAGTTGGTAAGCAAATATATATAGTGCTTTGTTACATTGGATTTTGTTGTTATTTCTTAGGCTTTTGCTTGGAAGATAACTATTTCCTCTAATTACTTACAAGCACAGTACCAAGGGTGAGCCTGCCAAATAATTTCATCAAAACTGGCATTAGTTGAGACTTTTTCTAGCTTGGTTTCAAGGTCTAGGAAGTGTAAGCTGAGTATAACAACCACAGAACTGAATTGGCTGTAAAGTATTTTATTAAAGTTGAGGTGATTATTTCCAGAAAGTTTAATGTACAGTGACAAAGATAGTTTCTGAAGCCTCCTCAAAGGTGATATGGTGCGGTGGTTATTTATTATTCTAATATTATTCTTCAAGTTGTTTTACAATTGTTATTTAATTTGCTGTCCTATGAGTAAGTACAATTATCCTGACTTTATATACCTCAGTCTATCCATCTGACGAGTTTGTCTCCCAAAGGCTATATAAGGAGTTCATGTCAAAGCCTAGAATAAAATGTTACATCCCGAGTCCTGCAATTAGGCCGTACGCTGTTCTTTATAGCAAAATAATTCATGACTCAGCCCATCTAATTGCAGTGGGACTTCCAAAAAGCTCTTTAACATCTACTCATTTATAAAAATGATTTTAAGACTCTTTTTTTTTTTTTTTAGTTGGGAGTTGTTGCTTAAGTAATTAAATTCTTACATAATATAGCTTACAAAACTGAATATTAAATGCAATTAATTGGCAAACTGGAATGACTTGTTTGCATCAGAATGGTGGGGGTTTTACAGCTGTTCTGTATGGTTTACCTGAGAAGGTGTGATAATTTCCATTAGAGAGTAAAGAGCTACAGCTTTGCAGAAATCTACTTATTTTTAGATTTACATATCTATCTCCTGACACATTCTATGCATGTATACAGGTATAGGCGCATCTCCGTTGGTGTGTATTTGCAGGGCTCCATGGAAAAAGAAATAGCTCTTCAGACTGAGCCACTGCTGTTGATTAACTGATAACGTTAAAATTTTTAAAGCTACCGAAATACAAGGAGTAAGGGTTTGGAAAAAGTGAAATGTCTTCTCTGCATGAATTTCTTAAGGCAAGGTAGTAATTGCTTTAGACGTACGTATGTATTTTTTCCTGCTGCTTTGTTTCAAGAATTGGAAGCTTTCAACAAAGGGTTAAGATTTTTTGTTTTCCCTTTGACAATTCTTGGTCTTGCTTCCTCTTGTCCTGGTGTTTGAGAGTCTCAGAATCAGACTAGGGAACACATTAAACATCCTAGGAATTGTGTTGAAAGGGATAAGAAAAAGTCTTGATTGTTACATTTGGAATATCTTCTTTCTCTAGGTGAGGAAACTGCTAGGTCAAGTTGACAGATTTTACTGCAGGCAGTCAAAGTCTGCAAGTTATGTTACAAAATAATGTTTAATATTTATGTATGAATCTGTAAACATTATAATAGATTTAACTGTTATTTCTGATACTTTATTTCATATTGCCCAGAATTCTTTTACTGTGTGTTTTGGTAGGATTCTTACCACAAATTTTTTTTGGAAGTCTAAAATGAAGAATAATTATTTTTACTGACCTTCTGATATTGTTTGAGTCATCATTGTCCCTAATATCTTTATTCCTTAAATGATTTTCCTTTTTGAAATACTATAAAAAAAGCCAGAAATACATTTTTAAAAGGGGGGGGGGGGGGG
>Ga0065711_1046799_pt1 | contig 12690 bp, 7 predicted proteins | sample Hoacrofraction12_FD_59098 | JGI IMG/M metagenome (GOLD analysis project Ga0065711, IMG submission 59098) | Hoatzin crop microbial communities from Cojedes, Venezuela - Epithelial fraction 12 v2 (version 2) | ecosystem: Host-associated > Birds > Digestive system > Esophagus > Crop | place...
CTATTATTTTTTCCCATTGCACTGATTGCCTTATTAGCAACCGCCACCACCAACCTGAATTGTCTTTCCTGGAGAGGTCTTGTCTATGCAATTACTCCTTGAACAAAAGCATTTGATCATTCCTGCCATTTTTCTTCTTGCCTTTTCCATTTCTTCAATGTCCTTGAGGAATGACACTGTACTTCAAGTGTGAGAGAATGAAGGCTATACAGTGCCATAAAGACATTTTCTGCTGTGCTATTTATTCCTTCCCAAATAATTCTTCACGCTTGATTTGCCATTTTGACCCATATAGAACAGTGGTTGATTTTATTTATTTATTTGTTTGATTGTTTGTTTCCCTGTTAAAACAAAGATCCTATTTCCACACAGAAACAACCACACCAGAGCTGCTCATAGTATCAGTACAGCTGGAACTTTTTTTCTCCGACATTCACTGGTTTAGAATTATCCACACTGAATTTCATCTGCCATTTTCTTGCTTTATGTCTTGGTGCGGTAAGGCCTTTCTGTCATTCTTTTTAATCAGGCTTTATCCTTACCTCCTAAATAGCTTAGATATAATCAGCAGATCCTATTATCTTCCACTTTTCTTTTTTTCACATTTTCCGGATCAGAAATCCTTGCTCATATCCTTGTGGGGTCCCTTAATGACCTCCTTCCACTGCGAAAAATGACTATTTGTTCCTGCCATCTATTTTTATCCTTCTTTTTAGTCTATGCAAGGCTTATCCATCTTATCCCAAGTCTGCTTAGCTTCATGAAGAACCTCTGCTGGGGGACAACGCTGCGGTTTGAAACCAAGCAAGGAAGCTGTGCATCCTCCTTCACTCACTGTGCAGTGGCACAAACAATAAAAGTGCCCGTAAATCCCCTTGGTGCTAGCTCAAGTTCGGCCCCAATTATCTGGACCCCGTTAACATCCTCATGAACATAGCAGTTTGGTAGCTCTTGATTCCGTGCAATGACAGGGAGATGCCTGTGCCCTTTGTCCCTGAAGAAATATATTCCCTGCAGTCCCAGCAGCAGCAGCTGCAGCAGGTGTAGCTGGGCACATTCCTCACATGCAAGGTTTCTTGCAGGGAGCTTTTCTTAGCTTATTACAGATCTCTCAGCCCTCCTTGTTATCTGTCAGACAAACTCCTGAGGTATCTCTACCATCCATACTCCCCTTCCACCTTTAACCTCTTGCAATTGTAAATGTTCATTAACTTGACACACTGTGTAGCTTCTGTTGCAAGTGCTTGGCGTAGTGACAGGGCAGTTGTTCCCTCTCTTCGGGCTGTGTGAGCACTCGAAGAATTTTTCAGCCACAGGGCAATTGCTTGTGGCAAATTTAGTGTATTTGGACAAGTGTTAACTGGAATAACTGTGTCATCCCTCTGTCAGTTCATCGGAGTGTGGTTAGGGCAGAAAAAGTAAGGGCACACCTCATTGTAGAGAACACAGATGCTTTATTTTCAGCAAAAATGGTTTAAAATCAAGGTTAGAAAGATATATTACCTAGTTCTTGAGAATATTCACATGTCCTAGAATTATTTAACTACTTGACTGAAAAGCTTTTAGCCATGGCAGTTCACACAAGTTTTGGCCTTAAAGTTATGCCCTCACATAGCTCTTTTGCTTTCTTTATTCTCTGTGTAACATCAGAAATGACCACTGCTAAAGATAAGTAAATTATACCATCTGAAAAACAGAAATTACTGTTTTACGCTTTTTTAACCTGGCTGTTCTGGGATAATGTCAAGTAAGGTCAAGTTTGAATTAAAACAGGGCCAAAGGACCAATTGGACCTGGGAGTTAGGCCAGTTACTTCTCTGACGCCCAGTTCCAGTTCTGAAATAAAAATGCCACAAGACTTGTAAGACACCAGTCAGAAAGTGAAGTTGGGGGAGCCTAAGCTGAAAAGAATTAGACTTATATTTGGCCATCACAGCCAGACGAACACGATCTGGACCGTTATAGTACCTGACCAAAACCAGAAAAACTTCTGAAATCTCTTTGATACCAGCAGACATGTCTCCACTGTTTCATTTCCTCTCCATTTATGCCTACTTATTTATAAACTTGTTGTAAAGTATTTGAAGTCTTTACCATGTTCAGGGACAAACAAAGTGCAAATAAAGTGGTCCCCTATGATTCTAGCTACTCCCACAGATGATAATTGGAGTATAAAAAATATTTTCTTTGTGGTGAAGCATGCACTGCAAAACTAAGAAAAATTTCATGCTGCTTTCTTCCAGATCTTGCCCTTGTGGGACTGATGGGGAAACCCTCCACTCATTAGATCATGGTCGTCTCTTTTAGAGTTTCCATTTGCTACAAGCTGTCTGTCAGTAGAGTGAGACAGAGAAGAGGAAATAGCTGTGTGCTAGCTCTTCGGGTTACCAATTAAGAAGGTCTCCCCTTTGGATTTTGACTGGCTGTTTAGAAAATCTCCCTCTGAAAGCAGAAAGTATCTTGGGACTAGCATATACTTAAAAAGAGATTCTGCTGTTATTTCCCTCTGACACATGGCTGAAAAAATTCTGTGTTTTGTTATTTTTTTAATACAATGTGACAGGTCCCAGTAGGTCCCAGCTCAAAACCAGTATTTGCCCTCCACCCCATCCCATTTAGCTGTAATGAAGCAGTCCTTCAGACTAAGAGATGACGACATGACACCTGTGAAAATACAAAATCATAAATACCATTATGTCATCGTAAATCTGTGGGAGTTCAATAAAATCAAGAAAATTACAGTGTCTTTATGTCACACCACGTATTGCCCACAAGGTAATGCTGACAGTGCGGGTGTTGCGCCAGCAAGAAGCTCAGCATGTGTACCAGGGAAAGCCGAAACCCCTGCCAGTAGGACTGAGCTGTATGTCATTGCTACACCACCACACAGTTTCTGAAGTCCAGGTTCCCATTAAGTTCAGTAGACTTTGGATGTGGTCCCAAATGCACAACCTAGAACAACATCTCATATATATGCTATGTTTTGTCTCTGATTCAGAGGTTTTTTTCAGCCTGCAAATGGCTGCAGGCAGCTCTTAGGCCATGACAGTCGTGACTCCAGAGCAGTGCCTGTTTGCTTCCAGGTTTTGAACAATGGGCTGCAAACCCCATGTGCAAGCTTTGCTTAATGTACAAGCTTCTTGCTGCCCTGTGGAAGTCACCTGTAGACCTTGGAGCCACACTAAAGCTTTCTCCTCCTTCGCTGCCTCTCAAACCCAGGCTACAAGCATTGCAGCAGGAACCAGAGGCGATCAGGGCCAGGACTTCAAAGGGCGAGGGCTCTGTTTGTGCACACAATATTTGAGTGCACACTCGTTGCATGCTTAATCGCCCTCACATGCAGGAGAAAAGGGGTGGATTTGCATTTGTAAGATAGCTGTGGCATGCCCCAGAGCTCGTTTGGCTGAGGCTGCCATCTCCCACTTTGTGTGTGCCTGCAGTTTGCATTTGTCTATTTTGCTGACAGCGTGGAGGAGTGTGCGGCCCCAGGAGGGATAAATTAGATTTTAATCTTTGACAGCCTGCCCTCGTGCCTTTTCTAGCCATCTGGGCACTTCCTACTCTGGCATTTCCCCTGCGCCATGGCTTCTGCCAGGGCTTGGGTGGTTTCAACCATGTCTGATACTCTGGTGAGGCTTTGTTTCTCTGGGCCCTTGTGTAGCCTGGAAGGTGGTTCAATCTTTCCTTTGTCCCACTTCAAGAACCTGAAGCCAAAGGAGCATGTCAGGAGAATATCTGCCCCGATCACAAGCACAGAAGGCTCAATTTTCTGCAGGTATGGTTTGAATAAATGACGTCATACCTCAGGACATTTTTCAGCATGAGATTCGTGCAGATGCTTTCACCACAGAAGTGAACTACTCTCTGCTGAATAAATGAGCTCACAAAGGAAATAATTAACCTAAAAGGAGGGAAGGAGAGGACAATATGCTCAAACCATTGGCATTATCTTTGCATGGGACAATTCAACTGACTTTGTGCCCTTTGTGGCTTCATACTGTATGGGTTTTATGTAAATCTTTCTACTTCATTCCCTGCAGAGACATTCACATACCGGTTCATAGGTCCTCTGCTCTTTTCTCAGCAAAGACAGGGTGTGTGTCAGCCCCAGAGCTTCTCTTTGATTCCACTGCCAGGGAGCTCTGAAAAGAAGATTAGAAAACCCCACGAACTCATCATTGGTTGCATTAGCCCACAGGGAGGGATGTTGCAAGGAGTGATATCTGAGGGTGGAAGATATTTCTCTCCATGGCAGCATGACGTTTACAAATATACCAGCTGTAGCACAATCACCCTTTTTCTTTTTCCGGTTGAAGCCAGTGTGCTGTACTTTGAGGATAACTGATAGACTGTCAGACTTGTGGTCTTCAAAGGGTTAAAAAGGCCAGCGGCAGTGTGAGAAAGCTTTTTTCCACAACATTACTAACAAGCTGAACAAAATCCAGGCCTTGTTTAATGAGCACATATTTTATACAAATAAGCTCAAACGAGCTTACCCATCTCTAATTAAACTAGAAAGGAAGCATTTGTCCTAATTGGACTGCATAACTGAAGAATTAATTGTGTGGCTGCTTAGAATTGCAATCTTACGGCCCAATTCACAGAAAATACCTTCATGGTAGGACATACTATATGCAAGTTTGCTCATGTCTTTTTACCAACACATAAGCCCATGTGTGATTTCGATGCTTTGGCTTTGTTTTTAAAGAAAGACTGTTCACACAGACATACATGGGCCTTAGTGGAGGCTAAGTACAGTATTTCAATATTCTAATTAGGCCACCAAAGAATAGTTCTCAATCGCTGTAATTAGGTACTCAGTTAATTCCTACAGCGAAAATGCCGTGCTAACTTGTTTACAAATATCAAAAGGGTGACTATTCCATTGATTTGGCTAGATCTGCAGAAACAAAAGCATGGCATGGGAATTCATATTTGCTTCCAGTAAGTTCTGGCACTGTGCATGACATTGCAAGAAGCTCAGGAACTACAGGAGTAACATCTGCTGTGTTCAGAGGATGCTCATTAAAACAGAGGAGGAACATTGCTAAACACCTTCTCCCTGTGAGTCTTGCAAGTCTCTCCTGCTCCATTTACCAACCAGAGCAAGTTTTGATGACTGACCATGCTACAGAGCCAGCTCTGCTGTGAGAGAGGAATGACATGCACCCGCCCCAAGCACTGCTGGCGGGACTGTCAGTGCAGCTCCGGCTCCAAGATCTCTGCCGATGATACCTGAGACAGAGTGCTGCACGACTGTCAGACACAAGTTGGGGCATGCGGCAGGTTGGCAGTCATAGGAATCTCACTTTGGCTTGTAAACAAAATACCTTTTGTAGGACCCCCACCTGAAACCTTGCTTCTCTCTGGCCAAACTCCAGTGACTTCAGTTTAGTCCTTCTAAAGGTGTGTTTTCGAAGTAGCGTAAGTGATCTAGGTGCATGATTATCTTTTGAACTTTGCTGTCAAGCAGATGTTGGATTCCTTCAAAAGGCCGTGAAACTCCTGGACACTCTATTGAAAAACAGTAGTTGTGAAGACACCACCCTTAATGTTTTGTATGCTCTAGCTCTAGCAACAATATAGGGCTAATGTGAATTTGTCTTGGCAGGGACTGAGTATAATGTGGGTCAAGATCTGAAGATCTGGCTACATGTGAATGTGAACAACGGAGAATAAACTATGAAACATCTACTGATCAGTTTTGCAGTCTCCTTCTGATTGTTCTGCTTGCAAGGAGAGTGCTGTTGTTCTGCAGCATAGGCAGTAAATATGTGTTATATTAACCACTCAACTTTTTATTCCATTTGATCTTTCAACACATAGGAAGTTTATTTGTTAGACTCATTTCTTCTTCCTGTATCAGGTTTTCATTTAAAAGTTCCAAAAGCGCCTATCTGTCTTTTCCTTATTTAGAAATTTTTATTGCTTGGGTCATGTCTGTTTTCATTTATTTTCCAAGATGTACATGAAGTGGACAGAAAACCAGAGGATCTTCCTAAATTAGACCCAGTAAATAGAAATGCAGATCTGAATATGATGCGAGACAAAATTAAAGGCCTTCAAAAAAATCCGGTCTGTATCACAGAGTCACTGCTGCAAATTTTGGAGGACCAAATTTAGCCTGGAAATGCACTGAATCTGGTAGATTTTTTCAGTCTGGTTCCCGAGCAAACCTTCACCCTCAATCAAAAGTTGTATCAGGTATGTCAAAGACATGTGTGCACTTTTCTACATGTGCTAAACTAAAGCGAAGGAACATCAGCTACAGGAACTAGAACAAGAGCTATAAGCATGCTTCTCATGGGTGAACTTCTGCACTTAGCACTGTAGGGTGCCACTTCTAAATCACTGGCATCAAGACTTTCTGCACTTCCAGATCCATGCTGAGAAGAGGGTTGAGTCCACAGCAGCTATCCATCTTGTGGTCAGGTTTCCCTAGCCAGAGACCTGTCTTCTAATACATGCCACCTAGAGCATCTGCCATGATGCTGGGATATAGCCAGAGGCAGCAGCCTGTCCACTCCTCATTTAAAGGGAATCTTTATCATGAATCTCCAATGAGTGCATGAAAAAACAGTCATTCTTCAGGTTTAGTAACTAGATTTTGAAGTTCAACCATCTCAGCTAAGGTTCTGTGGCCTTTAATGAGTCACTGCCAGCCTAACACTTCTGCTGGCATTTTAGAGGTGGAAGGAAAACAGGCTTTGACCCTCCTTGCTTCTATATGGTTCAGTCCTAACGATTCATGCATAGGATTTTAAACAGATGCATGAAGAGAATGAAAGTATCTCCTTGTTGCAGGTAGAGTGGTAGAAAACATCATATCTGTTTTCTAGGGTTTTTTTTAAAAGAAATTTTGAAGCAGTGAAGTAAAAAATATTTACTTGTAGGATGTGTGGACACTGCTGTCAAGGGCCTATGGAGGATTATAGCATTGCTTTTCATCTGTACAACTGTCAGTGGTATGTGGCCACAATAATGGAAGAAGAATTCCCCACATAAAGTATCAGCTGAAACACGAGCTGTTCTATCCTGTCTAAAAGAGCTCAATGGTAGCAGTCCAGTCAGTGACTTAAATGAAGAGTGTGCTTCTCTGTTAGGTCTTCTGTGGGAAATAGGTTGCACTGCCAAAACTTTGACACATAGTTTGGCACAGTTGGCCAGTCTGCTGCAGCGAGAGGAGACTGGAGCAGTCTGGAGACAAGATTGACTCACAGTGATAGGGAAGACAATTACTCTCTTGAGAAAAGTCTGGTCTTTGCCTGGCAGCATGATCATACTATCTGAGTCCTGTCAGTAGAGGAAATCATAATACTTTCCTGAGTTTAGGGGAATAGATGTTAAGAACTTCCGGTTTTATCCATGGGAGAGATTCATTGCAATACCACGTACTAGGCAAAGGGGTACTTACTAGCCATCACTCTTCACGAATACAGCATCCTCAGGCAACCATCAGTGGTTTTAATCTAGTCTCTTCAAATTATTGTGTAGCATTACTCATTGCTTTCCCAAAGCAGTATGTATATCTTGGCCTGTATTCCACCTATCTCACCACAGGAATGAAGAGTTAAAATCTGCCATCACTCACAGTGGTGTAAATGATGAGAAAATACTTGAGGCCAGCGGAGTCATACTGGATTTATGCAGATGTAGGTGACAGCAGAATTATAAAGTGTCTGCTTAATACCAGCAAAATTCTATGTTATTTTAAGATTCAGGCTCCAATTCTCAATTCTTTGCATTTGACAAGTTAAAACAATATTTGACACATTCTTAAACAGCAGGGTATAATTTATTACAATCCAATTACAAAAGCATCACCAAAGAAAGGAATCAATTAGTTAGACTGGGAAGGCATGAAGACCCAGTGATAAGATACACAGAGCCAAAAAGGAAAAGGGAAAAAACTTCCCAAGGTCAAATACAGGAAGGTCTTGCCTCTTCATGAAACTCATTTTTCTTTTTCAGTTGACAAATGATCATAAATTCGGCAGTGCTGAAGAAGCACCTGCCTCTCTCCCGGTCTTGGGACAGAGGCAGTGTGTGCTGACTCTCTAAGGCTGCCTGAAGGTAGAGCAGGCCCAGACTATTTTTGGAGTGGTATATTGACACTGATTTATGTCTGGTATGACAGATAGGGCAGAGAAGACAGGCTTCTTGTTAAAAGGAGGCTCCTATGGAACAGCATGTTCTCTGTAACCCTCTCCAGCAAGAGAGCTTGGGGGTACAGTGTGCACAATCAAAACGCAGCTGCAGGCAACATATGTAATGAGTGAAGATATGATGAGCATGGGCCAATCTCGGGAAAGCTGTAGGTGATATTTTCTCTGCATATAGATGAGGTCTGCCAGTGACAACTTGTGTCTTGAACCAATTTCCTGTTCAGAAATTGTATGCTCAGAAGTTATTCAGAAATCATAGATTGTTCCTAGAACAGCACCTTCCTTCTTGTAAAGGGCCACTTATAATTATGGGTGTGGGAACAAAAAACCTCAAAAAATTTCTTTTCATGGTTTGTGGTTTCTGCCACGATGAGAATGTGTATTCACCATGTAAGACTTTCTCTACACAATGTAAATCATCCAAGCTGTGCTGAAAGAATTACGACTGTGTCTTTCTCACACCAATGGACCATTGCCTGTGTCTCTCTAGAAAATCACATCTTCTCAGTTTAATGCTGACACTAGCACATAAACCTGGAAATGAGGAAACATGTCATTGTGTGCATCACCTTGTCCAGGCACACCGTGAAAAAGTGGCTGGAGAAAGGACTCTGAGGTAGCTCAGGAAACCATCAGCCTGTCCTCTAACACACACTACAAAAGCCGATTCTTGTCCTTTGTGTCTCCCTGTTTTTCTCTTACTCATGTAAATCTGTACAGTATTTCCATACATGAAAACATTGTGCAGCTCTAAGTATTAGAGACAAAGTCTCCAGTTGTTCAGCTTAATGGCATGAGCCCATTACTCAGTTAGCTGTTGCCAACTTGCCTCTGTTGCTGTGATGAAGTTTTCAAAAAAGATCTTGCAACAGTATGTCAACAGGGCAGCCTCTTTCCTGTGGAGTTTAATTTGAAAGTCTTTGTTTGGTTGCTGATGTCCCAGCTGCAGAAAACCTTCGTAGCAAAGCTAGTGCTTGGTTAGTCTTTCAGATGGCACTATTGGAAAAAGGTAGAATACAAACCGAAAAAGACCTAAACCCAAAGGACATGGGGTACAGTCAGATGGCTCAAGAAAAGAATGAAAACATCAGCAGAACTGAAGTTCAACCTGTTGAGACAAAATTTAGAATGACTTTCAACTTTCAAGTAGTACCTTTCATTAATCTAACTGTGATACACTTCAAACCATCTATAGGTGCTTTAAAATACCTTTCTGGGAGTAGCAGAAAAATTAAAGCTATACTTTTAGCCTGTTTTTCTGTGAGTGTGCTATTCAGACAATGACATTCTGTGAGTGAGTGTGCATAAATACGCATTAAGAAAATATGTGAATGGGCAGAGAAGGTAGACATTATTAACGCCTCAAGGTGAGGAACCTTTCAGAGCTGCTTCTTGGAAGCTTACCTTCAGAGCACAAAGGCAGAAGAAAGGCCCCTGTGGTAATTCTTTTCTACTTTTGCTCAAGCAAAAGTTAGAAGAAAGAACTAATTTTATTTTTGTTAAACTGCACGATGCTACTGCTTGAACCAAAAGCACACAAAGATTAAATACATCCTTCATTCTGCCAGGGCTACCTTCTAATTTGCATTTTTATCATGCAGTACACAAAACTAGAAAACACTCAACATCTAAGTCCTCTCCTTAGTGGGCTGCTTGTCATCTCTCATTTTGCAGCTATGTCAGTAGAAATGGATGGGTGGGATAACAGTAAAAGATGCTGCTGGTTGACATAAGGTAGTGTGAATTGCTTTGGAAACTCTTTTTGGAAAAGACTTCTTCGGTACGCCCCATAATTTTTCGAAGTGGTATTGTCCCAAGATCCTTTGCAGAAAGAGCTACAAATCATAGAATCCATTACAGCGAATAAATGTGTAATAGGCAGCTGTCTCCAACAGAGACATTGGCACTTCTTCTTAGTGGTAATAACATCATTAGAAATAATTACATATAGGTGAAGCTTTACTTGATTAGCAAAGTAAGAATCTCTGTTAAGAGATCTGTTAAGATTCCAGTATGGCTTGGTATCATTAAAAAAACCATTTTTCCAAATGTTTCTACACCTATCTTTCTCTGAAACTCAGTACTGTGCATGTAGAACTGCTTAAATAGAAAGTCTTCAATTTGTATTCAAATTAACAAGAAAATTCTGTGATTAGTTGCAGCAGGAAAAAGGTACCTTCAGACTGTGGTGTTGGACTTTAAAGACCTTAACTAAGAGGATTGAATTTGTCACATTCTTACCTGTAGTTTAGAAGACAATTGCTGTATATCTATTGTTACATCAAGAATCAAGAACAGTAATAAAAGCAGAACTGAGATAATGATTTTACTTAATCTCATTTTCAGCAGGTATTGCAATGGTGCCTTTTCTTTACTGGCTGCCCAGGGAAGTGGTTGAGTCACTATCCCTGGAGAAGTTCAAGAAACATGTAGATGTGGCACTTTGGGATATGGTTTAGTAGGCATGGTGGTGTTGGGGTGACTGGTAGACTTGATGATCTTAAAGGTCAGGAGGAGCTGGAAGCCATTATACAGCAGGACGGCTACGACTTGGTCGCCATCACAGAAACGTGGTGGGACAACTCGCATGACTGGCATGCTGTCATAGATGGCTACGGACTCTTTAGGAAAGACAGACCAGCAAGGAGAGGTGGGGGAGTTGCTCTATATGTGAGGGAGCAAGTAGAATGAACCTCAAGCAAGTAGAGCAACATTGCACTCTGACACCACAGTCTCTGGAGTAGAGTCCTACACTGACAGTTTCTGGTGAAATTACTCAGGCAGGTCTTCTACTTTTGGTTTGCTGTTTGCCCTTGTACACTTTGTGAAGCTCATGCCGAGAAGTAGGGACACCAACACCAGGAATGCCAGCTCATCTCCCCACCTTTCTCCTGAGGCCTTACTGTGCTTTTGCCAGAACCTGACTCATTAATGATCCATGTGATAGGTAGCCCTAAAGGCAAAATCCCATGGAAATGCCACATATCTGATTGGCTGTCCTGCTCGCTTGTATAAGCAGATTTTTAACAGTAATGCTTTCTGTTCCAGGGCAGTCACTGCTTACCCTGAAAAACACGGCTGTACAAGCCAGATCTGGATCACCTTGTTTTACCAAATATATGCACTAAAATCAATGGAGTTACTGGTCTGCTGAAGGCTGCTTGATGAGAATGAGGTTTGTGCCTCTTTCAGCCAAACTCTCCATGAGGGTGCTTGTTATGGTGAAGTACTCACAGGAATGCCACAAAGGTCCACCCATCTCACTCCCCCATCTCTGGTGGAGTGGTCAATTACCAGTGCTCAAGGCAGACAGTAAGGATGAGACAAGCTCCTGCAGTTCAGGGGTGCTGCAGTTCAGTTCCAAATCTAGTGTCTTTGTGCTTAAAAAAAGACATAAAATCAGGACCCAGTGAGGACAATGTACTCTCTAGCTACCATGCAACAATTTTTAGTGTACTGCCTGCAGGCCGTGTCCTCGTACTTCCACACAATGGAGCTGATTCACTGGGACTTCAGCTGCAAGAGTTAAGATTATTCTGTGTGACTGATGCATCAGGTTAGCTGTGTGCCTCTGTGGAGGCACTAACCCTCAGTGAAAATGGAACAGTAGTGCCTGTATTTCAACAACTTCCAATTTAGATGTTGACACTGTAATTGTTCTTTGAAAGATTGAAAGTATATCCTTAAATTCAACAATATCAAACAAAGCAAAGCACAAATCCTTTGATGCTTAGTGAATACATGGGCCAAACGTAGTTTTCAGTGAGACTTCTTTTAACTTTACTGTCCTCAGTAGGTTTACACAAGTATGACTGAAAACAAAACTGTCTCTCAAAAACTGATCTGTAATACAATTCTAGTAGATATGCACCTATGTTGATAATGCATATGCTGACTGAAAATGTTTCTCCAGCATATCTGGTTGTAGAAATATGTTACCTAGGGATTCTTTTACAAGTCAAACATCTATGTTATTATTTTGGAAAGCCCTGGTTAGTACCAGTAAATCAGAAGTACACGTTGAATCTTTACAGGAAAATACATTAGTATACTTCATCTTTGCTCAGATGTCCTGCTAACATCAATAGTATCTCCATATACAAAGTGTTTCAAGATGATGGCTCAAGGAATACCCCAGGTGATGACAGAAAGTAGAAAGTTAGAAGGATCACACTGCAGCCTTTCTTTTTTTTTATTGTGGCTTCTCTCTGAAATGCGTTGGAGCACATCTGAAATAATTCAGATCAACAGAGCACATCTTGTTTACTATAAAAGTTTTCACATTTTGGCTTCTTTGATCATGGGGAGTTGTACACAGCACCGGGCCTGCTGGCAACAGGTGGAACTCAGCTATCTCAAAGGGCAAAAAGAATTCTTGGCCACGAGCTGGCGGGGCTCATTGAGAGGCCTTTAACCTAGGTTCGAAGGGGGAAGGGGATATTGCCCAGCTCACTAGGGATGAGCCTAGGCTTGGCGTGCCAAGGCCAGGGGGGAGATTGTCAGCCCAGCTCAAGTGTGTTTACAC
>Ga0065711_1046800_pt1 | contig 12689 bp, 8 predicted proteins | sample Hoacrofraction12_FD_59098 | JGI IMG/M metagenome (GOLD analysis project Ga0065711, IMG submission 59098) | Hoatzin crop microbial communities from Cojedes, Venezuela - Epithelial fraction 12 v2 (version 2) | ecosystem: Host-associated > Birds > Digestive system > Esophagus > Crop | place...
ACTGATTTGACTATGAAAGAAAGGGCTTATGTAATCAGATGAATATGTATATTTTGATCTATATAAACTGCACGGAAAGGGTATGGGGTATGCACGTTCGGCGGAATTATCCCCCGTGCATCCGACATCGCAATAAAGAATGCCTGCCTTTTAACACTACATTGGTGTTACGAGGTTTTATTCCCGGATTTTCGGTGACAGCACCACAGCCCACAGGTCAGTGACTCTTCAGACACCTTCACAACTCCACAACCGCCTGTTCCTCTTCCGAGAGTGACAGGCACTGCACACTTGAGAACAAGGACAGGCAGAAATGCTTACTCTACCCTCCTTCATTTTGAGATATTTCTTTATTCCAACTTAATGTCCACTTAAACTTGAAAAACCTCACACTCAAATAGATATATCTTCCAGGCAAGACCTCCCATCAGCTGATATTTGGCAGAGGAGGCACTTTCATCCCTAACTCATGACATGAGAGTACGGAAGACAAGGGGATGAAGAAAATTTCTTAACACTTTAATGCCAAAAGAAAAACACAAGAAGTTTGTAGAGCATCTGCAATAAAGCACTCACTGAAGAGCAGGTCGTAACTAAACACATGGACAAACACTTGTCTCCTCCCTAGTAACACCACGGATCTCCTTGCTTTTGTACTTAGAGGACTGAAGCAGCTGAAAATCACAACTTTTACCTTCTATGACAGCCAGAGTGGGATTTGGCCCAGTACACTGTAGGTGCGTACCCAGCTGCTACCACACTGATCTCCTCAAAACACACTTTTCCCATTCTTCCTGTAAGCCATCTTACGTGGGCTTCCATTTCTGCTTCTGCCTGCCACACTGGCATAGCTCCTCAAGGCTTCTGGTGTGAGAGCAAAGCCTTTGCCAAGTTAGAAGAGAACTCAAAACTTGTCTCCTTGAGACAGCTTCCATACGTTCACTTCCTTTCTAGGCAGGAGAAGGAACCAGTTCTCCCCAGCAATCTGCTTATACCATGACATCCATCTGGGGAGGAAGAAAGGAGACAAACCAGCTAAAAGAAAAATTCCCTGAGGAGATAGATGGGGATTATTGGCCAAAAAACCCCACCAAAACCAACTCTCCAGTGGTCTAATTGTTCCTGCTAGCTTCGGAGGTGAGTCCTGCTGCAACCCACTGGCCAGCATTTCAAAGGATGCTTACGTGCTTGGGAGCCAGCAAGCCGTTCCTGCATTGTTCTCTGCCAGAGACACAGACCCTCCAAAACTTGAATGTAAGCAATTAACCCCTGGCGCTGGAAGCCAGGTTTCATAGAGAAGAACCCAATAAGCAATTTTAATCTCCAGTTCTTGAGCTCTGCATAGTTAACAGACTTTCTCTTCGTTGGATGCTTTCAAAATGGCATCCCTTGGCCAGCTGAACTGGAGGGGGAAGGAGGACAGAGGGGAGAGAAGCAGGATGCAAGATCTATCTGTGCCCTAAACTAAGCTGTTAATTTTTAGATTACAATAGTAAGTTATCTCCTTGCACTCTATCCCTTCCTTTGCTAGAGGCAGCATGGGAAAAGAGAACATAGATATTTTAGGAGAGGGCTGCTATTAAAAATATAAACATGCCATAATTCTTCCCCTTTATCACTGCAGATTTAGAAATTTTTGAATATGCAAGTTTTAAACATCTCTTGATCAGCAGATAGCAAGCATTGTGGAGCTACCTCAACTCTAAAGTCAGTAATTCATTAAACAGTTAAAAGCATCATAGTGGCAGCAGAGTAACATCATGCGGAACCTCATCTCTCTCTGCAGACACCAAGGACTGCCACATTTCACAGAAATAGTAAACAACATCAGACACATTTCTGCTGATGTAATTAATCTCTATCCCCTGCCATATTAACAAGAGAAAGATGCACATGTTTATGATGAATTCTTCTAATTAAGAATCCTGTGCAAATGGCATGTGTCCCACCTGAGGGATTTTTATCTTAACCAGAAACCCAGTTCAGCGGCATAGCTAGGTAAGTACAGAGACACTTTCCCTTCTGCTAGGCAGGAGTCAATGAGCCATCCCTCGACAACTCATTACTGTTTGCCTCATTCCACCCACTCATTACCAGGGCCTTCACCCTGCAGCATTGCAAGATGTCACACTTGCAAACAGACAGCTGAACACTCTTGATGCTTCATCCCAAAGACACCTCAAGAGGAGAACCATCATCCTTGCGGGGCAAAGCATGCTGGCGCTGTGGATCAGCGGGGTATATTCACCTCGCTTTTCCTTCATCCTTCTCCCCTCCCTGCGAAACAGCCATAACTATTTGCACATGCACTGAAGCTCTAGCGAAACGGACGTCAGTCAAATGCCTGGTGGGAAAGACATTCAAAGAGAAAGTCAACAGAGCCTGAGCAATCAGTGTAAATCAAGACTTTAACCTTTCTGAGCCTCCCTCAGACTCTTGATCTGTAAAAGAAGATGCTTAAGCACTTACACATTTCTGAAGAGTCAAGTACAGTAGACATGTCAATGAAAAAGATATTTATCACCAAAAATACCAACTGAAGTGTCTTAATCTTATTGTCTCTGGACTGTTTCCCCTGTAAAAATCACTGGGCAGAACAGATGCCACTACAAATCTGTGTAACATAGAAATGCAGATTCACTTTCAGCCTGTACATCTTCAGTAGATCGATCCTTGGCTTGGTGCAATATTTAAGTCCTAACTAATCTGCCACTAGAAACTAAGTCATAAGTATAGCAGCTAGTACCCCAGTTTCTGGTGCATAAAAAAGCAGTTTCTGTTTATTGACCAGCAGAGAGAAATCTGGATGCCTAGCAGCTGAACCAGATGGGAGCAGCCCCTTTTCCACACAGCAAAGAAAACGTTCAAGGAAAATCATCCTCTATCCGCTGCTCTCTGCGGTAACTCCGTAGGCCATGACATACAGCCAGGTCACTTAATGTACTAGGAAAAAATCCACTGATAGCATTTCCCTTGCCTGAATGGCAGGCAGGCTCTTAAATTAGCTCTGGAGGAACAGACAGGCCTCTCTAACAGCACTCCTCTCCCCCCAAATCACACGTCTTCAAAGGAGAGGATGCGGCCGAGCTCCTATAGCAAGGAGCAGCCAGCTCCAGCCCAGTGACACTGAATCCTACTGTATAACCCCAGCATCCTTAGATAATCTTTCCTTCTGGTTTCGGACCCTGAGCATTCAATGGCTCAATACAGACTAAAACCAGCGCTGTGCATCCTGCTGATTATTATCGTCAACCTAACGGGACGGAGGGGAGGAAGACCTGTTGGATGCTTTCTGTACCTCCCCAAACAAGCAAGAGGCTCCAAGAGATAGTGTGGGCCATTACAACAGGAGGCAGTCAGCATCTGCAGGGATGCTGCCTGGATGATACAGTTATTTTAACACCTCCACTTTCTGTGACTGACATAAACACCACCATATGTGTGAAGAGGAAATAAATAAAAAAACCTTCTTCTTTCCTAATAAACTCAAATAGCTGAAGCGACAAGGTAAAAGAAAAACAATATGAAGATTGTACATTTCAGCACACATTTGAATCTTTCAAATATATTTTAATAATTCCACACCACCCCACATTAGAAGCACATACTAAAGACAAAAGTCCTTGCACCCCAAGCCTCTTCATATGCCTTTCTCATCCGTGGGGAGCACCAAGGAAGCTCCTTGAAGTTCACATAAGCTAGTTCAGCAAACCAAAGAGAATACTGCCGATCACCTTCCCACTCTCAGAAATGCGGCAAATCAATTTCACTAAAAGCTAAGAGATATTATTTTAAAACTAACAGGTTTTTGAGAAGCGCGCAGTGACAAGCTCTTTTAGATCAACACTTAACTAAGGCACAGTGTAAGTAAATGCCTTTCTCCTTACTAGGCTTGGTGTCTGTGCAGAGGACAGATAGCTGAGCTGCCCCCAAAATGACACCGAAGACATTCCCATGTGGTTGTTTTCCACATGTGCTTTGGTAATGATGGAGATACTGAACTGGCAGGAGAATTGCAAACAGTTCTTCTGGAAGCACAGCCTACAGGGAGGCTGCGCAGCCCTACCAAGCAGGTGAGGATTTTCCACTCATCCTTCTCAGGAGCAAAGGTATCTCCTTTAGACCATCAGGGTTTTCAGTCTATTTATTTTGGCCACTTTTTTTCCCCCTCAAGTAACTCTGAATAGCCCATTTCTGCTTACAGTGCAAAGCTGCTCTGAAGAACCAATTCTGTCCCAATCACAAAGTGCCGTACGAGGACAGTCAAGAAGCAATAGCAAGTGTATGTCAAACAGGACAGACTTCCCTAGGGACTTTGAGTCACTTGTGGCTGTTAGGAGCTTTCTTGAGGTGGCACATTGCTGCTGCCCCAGAAACATTGCTCCTCACCTCTCTGCTCAGGAGAGATGGTCTCCAGTGTGCCTCGCAGAGGGGGTTATCCACCTCGGGTACGGGCCGTACCCCAGGGACCTCTCGCCTTAGACTGCTAACCTTCCCCTGCCTGTATTACAGAATTAGTAGCAACAAATATTACCCAATCTCACTCACCAAAACAATGGGGGTAAAGGCCTAGTCATCCACTTCTAACTTCTCCTCATCTAGCTGATGTTTTCCAGACTGCCAGAGTCTGAACTAGTGAAGTACCTCTTCTCGTCACAAAATCGGGGTGTGCAGTAGAAGCAGTGGATGTCCTACACTCAGACTCCTGTTTGGGGGGAAACGAGTACAATCAGCTGAATTCACCTTTGTAGAAATCTGCTCCAACAACTGCAGATGCTGCTGTTTGTGCTTGCGTTTGACTATTAATAACTTCTGGCAAAAGGGCCATATACCCAGTCAGACGGCATTGCCCATTACAGCTTGCGCCACGTGCCACCGGACAAGTGTTTCAGTGTGCAGGCACCCACGTTGCTGTTACCTACCCGCTTGAAGACCTTGGGAGCAAGACAAAAAACGAGTACATACTACAAATGCCAGGAGCGGATTCCCAGATGAAAACGCTCTTTTTTCTGCAGAGAGAATGGTTAAAGTGCCTACAGTGTATTTTTCCCCCAGAAGAGCAAATCACACAGGCTACTGGTCTGAGCACAGAATTAGAATCCAGGCGCTGGTTACGGATGTCACTTGGAATTAAAAACAACATAACACAAGGAACCTCACTTTACCCTGATAAATTTGAGAATTTAACTCTCCAAAGACAGAGTTAAGACTGAAGAAGGCGCAGCAGCAGCCCCAGGGAGCCCCACTGCCATATAGGTTGCCACCACGGCCCGCTGAGGAGTGTTTAAACACCGTGCAATACTAGGGCTGAGGTGGGAGAGGCTGAAGTCCAGCTCCCAGAGCTCAGCAAACACCCTGAGATTTATTCCTGTTCAGCCTGGTGGGGCAGCTTATCATGACGAGGCACCAGATTTAACGATTAACATCTGCACATAAAGGAATCATTTAGAGGCTTTTTCTAACCTGTCTCCCCACTCGGCTCCCAGTGGCTTATCCTCAAATGCTGCTTCACGCATGCTTTCTGCTACACACAGAAAAAAATGCACACCAAAACCGGAGCTGGAACTCGGGGTAATTGAGGGGGTGGAAAGTTCCTGACCTCCTCAGACATGAGTCAAATTTACTCCCCCTAAGCTATCTCAGCCCCCACAGGTTATGCAAAGTGCCAAAGCCATTTTTAAGTGGCCAGCCCATCACTGCCCACACACAAATTACAGAGGGTGGGGAGGTGATCCAAATTACCAAGGCAAGAGAAACCCAAACAAGAATGAAGCACGGCCAGTTAAAACAGCAGCTACCACAGGACAAACCGAATTTTAATTGTCTCTGGGTGGTAGCTTGAATCCAGTACCAAGTTCTTTGAATGCATGTTGGTACACAGTTAATATCCAAGCTGTCTTAGCTTCACTGGTATTTTTATCAGAGTTAATAAGCAGAGGTTAGCAGATCTGAACAACAAACATACCTTTTTTTCTTTTTCTTTTTTCTTTTCTTCCTTTCAGCAGAGACTGAGGCTTAATCTCAGCTCTACACCAGGGAAATGGGGGGAAGAATGTTTTCTCTCCACAACCCTTTCTTACTCACCTATGGAGGTTATAAACTCCCCAGGACAGAGGCTGTCTTCTCACTTCACATTTCACCTTGCACAGAAGAGCCACAGAGTCTGGATACCCAAACACCCCGATGCGTAGCGATCTGCAGACTGCCAGGAGGGACCCAGCAGCACGGGCTGGACGTGAGGTCTGGGCTAGGAGCAAGATGTACGGGAGATCTCAGGCTGCGTAACTCTGGTGTGCAAATCATGCAGGAAAGCATGGCAAGGTGACTGGCAACTCCAGGCAGGCTTGTGGCAGCCCCTAACAGTTTATTATCCAACAAGTTGCCCCGTCTCACTCTCCCATCCCAGAAGAGCCCCAAAACAAGTCCCTCACCTACAGAAAGAGCCTGCTATGGACATACACATCCAGCTGTGAGCCGGCCTATGCACTCCCCTGGCATATGGAGTTACAGCCAGGGCAGGGGAAAGGCTGGCAGCTGCTGGGGCCGGATGAGTTTTCATAGGTAACAGCTTCTCTCCACATCTCTGCTTTTACACCTGAACCCTAAGCACATGGCCAGCACTCACCCAGCTCTCGCCAAGCAGAGCCAGGTACTGGCTGGAGCCACCCCGACCGTGACCCAGTGCGGGTCTGAACCCTGCGTTGCAGAGGTGCTGAGCCCACCCCAAGCTAAGCAGCATCTGACTTTCAAAGGCCACCAACTGACAGGCAACGACCAAAATGCATCTAAATTTAGCCACATCAGATACGGGACAATGATATGGGACAACGACATGGGAATTCACCTTGGGCAGAAAAATATTACATTGATAACTTTAAGCAAATTCTGATTTAGATACAGAAAGATCTGCCATTCAGATTCAACTCACCTACTCAAGACTGGAAAGATACGAATCGCCTTTAATGATTCAAAATAACCTTCTGGCAACATGCTTCATGTCTGTTCTTGCCACAGAGAGTGGTGTGGACCACAGTTAAAGCTTCACACAGGGTGAGCAAGTTAAATATAGCAGTAGGAGGTGTGTTTTTAGTGGAAGTAAAAAAGCACTAACAGAAAGTTCGACAAGAAAATTGATAATGTAATGTGGATCCTCAAAATTTACTTAGTCTTGATGAATCTGTCACAAGACTCAGTTTAGCAAATTCCTGGACATTTAATAAATGCTGCGTGCTACATTATTTCCCATTTTCTTAGATTCATTGCTGTATAAACCGGGGAGTTCAAACGGTCACCATTCATTTCTGCTTTCTAACACTTTGAAGTATTGGTGAATAGCACCACTCACCCACGCCTTCAAAAAAGTAAAAATATTTCATTTAAATCTTAGAAGTTACAGTTTTGGATTCTGCTGAAGCCCACCCGAAGGAACCGAGTGCATCTGCACGCTGGGTTTCCTGAGCATGTAACCCATGGGCAGCAACAAGTTCCTTTTGCACACTCATGAGCTGGGGAACTAGAACAACACCTTACAGGGCTCCTAAGGTACAGGCAGCATAGAGGAGAAACAAGGGGATCCCTTCATACACCCAGTACCCGTCAGCACTCTGCCCTCCTGCAGCTGCTGCTCCTGCCCAGCTGACTGCCTGGAGCCCCTGCTCCAGGCCATCTGGGGACACGGACTAAGACCACTGTCGGGAAGCTGCCCCAGCTCAGAAGGTCACAGAGCACCCCGTGCAGACCCTGCAAGAAGGCAGGCGCAAAAGGTTAGGGAGAATTTTCTCATCCCTTCTTCAGCGCTTGCAGTGATGCTAATAACTGTTATCCACTCCTGCCCCTGCTTTATGATGCCTGTTAGGAGATACTGGGCAGAGGCAGAAGAAAGACACAGAGTATTCCAATCCCCTCTAAGCTCAATGCGACAATTCAAATCCTCTAACTAAAAAGAAAGAGGAGGAAAAATGAGATGGGCTGTGACAGGTTGGGAGGACTAAATCCCCGTTAACTAGGGCACCAAGATTTAAAGGGCTCAGCTTTGCACACATCATATGCCCCTAACAAGGTCCCTGCGGCACACTGTCCCTGCCCGTCCCTCACTGAGAAAGTGCAAGCGAGAGTTGGTGACACCCGCTGCCCCAAGGATGCTGGCAGTGGGCGAGAGGACTCTACTGCCAGGGCATCGCCACGCTGGGACCAAGGTGTCCAAAACCGTGGGGGTGGCAGGAGCACCCCTGTAGCCCCCTTGATTCACAGGTGCAAGGGGCAGCAAAGGTCAGAGTGGTACCAAGCACACAGGGCCGAGCTGCACAATTACTGGCTGAACAGCAGCAGACAGGACAACATACCAAACAACCTACTTTTCCTGTTAGCCCCCTGAGCAGAGTCATTTTTATCAGCCCACCATGTTTCCCTTCAACTTCAGCACGTCTTTCCTGAAGGTGATGCTTTGGGTCTAAGAAAATGAATAATTAATTTACAATTAATAATTATTTTTAATAATGCTGTAAGCTAAGTGATGCAAGCAGATCAGCAGATTTTCCCTACTACCCGATGTGACTCAATCTGTATCCTGCACTGTAAGGCCAGCGTTACTTACTTTCACTGTAAACCACCTTCTCCTGGCTCGTCTAACGTAGCACGAGATTTGTGTCTGTTCAAGAACCTGACCCGAGCCAGCAGTCCATCCGCTGACTTCAAACCCTTTCACACGTGGCCAAAGGGAGCTTTCGACAGGTGCTTGGGCCATCTCTCCAAGGCCAGACCTCACCTGACCGCATCTCATCACTGCCTGACCCAACAGCCCCTCTGTGACGACCACTGCACGTTCTGAAGGAACACCAATTTCCCAGACCTTCCTAAAATTTCTTTGGGAGTGCTCAACCAATGTGGTCCAGTTTTCCCAGCACAGACAGGAAACGTCCCACAGGGCTTCTCAGGTAGCAGGCACAGCAATGGGACATCCCAATGCATGGCACTTCGACCACCCGAAAGCAGAGAGCATGCAAACAGACACAAGTTTGCCCAGGTTTGCTCCAACAGATTTTCTGAAAGTGTTACCTCATTGCAGAGCATCCATCCTTCTGCTGCCAACTCAAGCTCAGGGCAAACACCACATTGCACCCCGAGCGAGGGGAGAAACATGCCTGTGCTCACCCCAGCCTTCATCTAGGACTGTCAGGGAGCCGGCTCTGCTGTTCCCAAGCACAAAACCAAAAGCCTTAGCATCACAGAAGCAAGTGCAGTACCAGCGGGGCTGTGACGACTCAGCAGTCCTATGCTGGGGTCAGGGTTATGCCCTGCCTCTTTGCCACTGCCCCTGTCAACCTGCCCAGAGATCACTTTGGGAGGCTCTGCCCTGCCTTTAGGTGTCGAACAGGTACTTCAGCCAAACTGAGACACCCCAGAAGGTTAGGAAACACATACAGCCTACTCCATCAGCAGCCTGGTGTAGCTGGTGATTCCTACCATGCACCTAGACCCAAAATGTCTCCCAGAAAGGTACAAAGAAAAAAAAAACAAACAACAACACATACATGCTGGGAATTACGGCATGACCACATCACTGAGTGATGCAGGAGTCTGCAGTGTGCACTTGCAACAGTCACACTTCCTAACTCCGATACTTTACTATTAATTTTTACAATTCAAAATTACTTTGGAAAACTACATTGGGAGCAGAGAACTTTTTTTAACTTCATTGTGTGGATGTGATGGCTCCCATTTGTACTGCTACTGTGTCCCTGTTCCCACACTCGGAGACTACTCGCCAGTTACCCAAGAAGCTGAGCTGCTTTCTGCAGCTCTTACATGCTCTTCCTCCTTTATTCGGCTTTTTACTGCATACTTGATACCAAAGGCCACAAAGGTAGGGCACGACATTTCTAAGTGTGACACTCTCTGGCACCAAATACTTTGTTCAGGGCACTCAGCACGCGAGCAGATGGAAAGCATCAGTGTTTTCCAATTTTGTCCTGCAGGAAGACTTTTTCAGAGAACCTCTGAAGACACCTTCACTGGGTAAGAGCACTTTTCCAGCCAAGACTGAGCTGTTTCAGGATTCAGACCGTCCACAATAAAAAAGTCAAGAAAAATAGTCCTATTTTTGATTCCTCCGGGGCCCACAAAATGGCTGATGCAGGTTTTAGCACAGTTGCTTTTTCTCTCTCTGCTACTTTAAAACAAAGCCTCCTCACACGGACCACATTTCAGCTTCAAAGATGAAACATTTGGAAAGCGGGAGAAAGAAAACAAGAGGTTAAAGCAGATAATTTTCTGCAGCTTTAGCCAAATGTCATCAGTGCCCGTGCTATAACAGGCTCAGAAGCTGGCGCATCAGCCCAGCCTGACCACAGCAGCCTTGAAGCCTGGACCGCAAAGTCAGCCCTGCAGCTCCATCGTGGCAGGACGACCGACCGAGCATCACCAACCCGACTGGCTAGGACAGCCTCCTCGCCCAGGGGCAGCCCCACGCAGCCGCCTCCATGCCTTGGGGCAGCAGGGAGCTGACATGCTGGGACACCAGGACCCACGCCAACAGTGCTGCTGGACCTCCACTGGGACACCAGGACCCACGCCAACAGTGCTGCTGGACCTCCACTGGAACACCAGGACCCATGTCAACAGTGTTGCCAGACCTCCACTGGGACACCAGGACCCATGCCAACAGTGCTACCGGATCTCCACTGCCACTGAAGAAGGAGCTGGGGCAGGCCTCCGCAGGGACGATGATCCTGAAGCAGCTCCAGAGAGAGGACGCAGCTGCCTATCAAAACTCAGGCTCTGCCAACACTGAGAAATTACCCATATGCTCAAAGCACGTCACAACATGGGTAATTCCTCTGCAAAGACGAGGCCCAAGAGACCACTTTTTTCCTTTTTTTTTTTAAATGTACTCCCATATATCTCACTGTCTCCACAGCCACAAGCACAATTTGGACCTGGAAATCTGACAAGGATTGTCCTTTATCAGGACAGGACCAGCTCTTGTCCTTTATCACTTTTATTAGTTGCAAGAATACATACTTATCAAAATACAGTGAAAGACAGCAGAGGGCAGGACACAGCCTTTCCTCATAAATCCTGTCGTGCTGCGCCTTTAACGTCTTCCTCCTGCAGCAGATCGTCCCTGATCTGCTGCATTTCTGCTAATCCCGTTCTTAGTTCAAACATGTACAAAGGGTGAACTCCACCACATCTTTTGCTGAGGTTATCATCTCATCTCCAGTCCTTCACAAAACTTGCAAGCTAAGCCTCCCAAAAGCCCTGCAAAGCAGAAAAAAAATCTCTGTTTTAGACTTTGGGGAAACTGAGGCACAGAAGCCTGTCAGGAGGATGAGTTTGGAGCTCAGACAGTGAGCCAGCTTCACTCCCATGGGTCTCGCTCTAGTTAAGTCTTCACCTTAATGTAACGCATGGGACGTGTGGTAGATCACGGTCCCTGCACAAGGCGCTGCACAGGCGGAACAGCAGCGGCACCCGACACGACGAGCCCCAGAGAGCCTACAGCCCTACCACAGGAGCTGGCAGCTGGGGCTGGAGGAGCACAAGGGAGTAGTCTTCACCACTGAAACAGGGACAAGGAGACAGAGGCCCTGGGACTGTCACTGATATGCCATGGAACAGGAACCCTGGGGAGAGCCAAGGAAGAGCGAGAGATCCCGCCCAGGCATGCTCTGCGCGGAGCTTTCCCTGCAGAATGGAGGCGACGCTTGGCATGGTGAGCCAGGGTTGCCCGCTGACCCGTTGGTCCATCCCCGGCACCTTCACCTCTCTTTATTTCATTGCCTTTGTGCTACACCGTGTGTTTTTCTAACAGGAATAATTAAGTCAATTTTCAGCGCTCCAACACGGGCAGTCCCAGCCTGCTGCCACTGAAACAAAACCAGATCTTCTCCCCTCGCCTTTCAAGTGACTCCTGACCTCCCTGCCTCGGGATCAAGCGCCTGGGCCAAGTTTCACCACAGCAAAGAGCGACCTGATCTCTCAAAGGCTTCTGTTCCCAGCAAACATGGCTAAATTTTTTAGCTTTTAAATTAGGGCAGTTTTGTATATGCAAAGACAAATCTAACTGGGGAAACAGCTGCATACTGAAAGGACGCTTTAGCTGGCTAAAACTTGCAGCTGCTTCACCCACTTATTTAACAGAAAGGCTCCGGTAAAAAAAAATCATCTCCAGGAGGTCTGTGTTTCACCCTCACACACCTCTACACAGTGTCCCAGGCTGCCCAAACCGCCACGCTCCCTGAGCCCCAGCTACCTGACCGCAGCTACCTCGGCACTTTCATTAACCGCTGAGGCCAGTGCTGCCAACTGGTTCTTATTAATATTATTATTGTGAACCATTTCTTTTATTTTTATCTCATTTTTTAATGTGCCACATGGACCACTGGGACAAAATAAATATAAAATCGTTTTCTGCCATTTAGGCAAACGGCACTCATTCCCACATTTTTAAAACATAAACACCATAAATAAAACATTAAGCTGCCAAACTGTCACTGAATCTTCCTCCCGCAGTAATACCCCCGGAGAAATAGTTACGAAGTCATCCTTTCCCAGGGAGCTGGCACAGGCTTCTCATACGGCGTTTAGAAGAATCCCACAGAGATCCAAAAAAATCAGTGTCGCAGGGGTCTGGCCACAGCAGGAATGTTTGCCGCAAACCCCCAAGTGTTATGGGCCGTCCCCCGTGT
>Ga0065711_1010376_pt1 | contig 12688 bp, 6 predicted proteins | sample Hoacrofraction12_FD_59098 | JGI IMG/M metagenome (GOLD analysis project Ga0065711, IMG submission 59098) | Hoatzin crop microbial communities from Cojedes, Venezuela - Epithelial fraction 12 v2 (version 2) | ecosystem: Host-associated > Birds > Digestive system > Esophagus > Crop | place...
TTTTTTTTTTTTTTTTTTTTTTTTTTTTTAGGTTTAGGACAAACCCGTTTTATTTGGGCTTGCACACCTGGCATGGCTTATAATTCTTGTAATTTTTTTAACCAGATCAAAATCTTAGGACATTGTAGAATTAATTGTAGGACCAGAGTCTTGAATTAGAACTTCAGTTAAAATCAGTAAACCAGCTGAACATGCAGGTTTTTGAAAGCACAGACCGCTAAATTAGTGTTACTCTGCTCATCCTTATATTTGATTATTAAAAGAAGCAAATTCTTCATTTGATCTCAGAGCATATTACTACAAGCAATATTCTTTTCCAGCTAAGCCCAAGCTAACATGCCTTTTATTATTATTCCTTTGTGTCCCTTTTATCACTTCAGTGTGCTCTTCCATGTGTTGCGAAGTACAGATGGTGAAATGCTTTGGGTCATGCAATGTTGTCTGTTAATTCTTTTGTGAGCTGTGGCACCAGCTAATCCCCATTTTTCAGTTTCTGATGTGTTCTATGCAATCGCTTTTTTTTGGTTTAGTCGTTATGCCTGAAATAAAAAATGGCTCTTAACAGCTAGAAGTCAAAGGCATTGAGCCAAGTTGTTCTTCCACAAACGTACATGCAATTAATTGGCTCACTGATACTAAAAAGAATAGCAAAAAGGAAAAAAATTGCCTACCATTTTACACAGTGATAAAGTCTTTACAAATATTAGAAATAAAGCTACATCAGACAGCTACAGCATGTACAGAAGAGTGCATGTTCCAACTGGATGCTCAAATGTACTGGATGGGATATTCCAGTATAAAGAACAAAGGGAAGGAAACAGTGCGTGACAGAGGAGCGAACAGTGTTAGTAGGGGTGACAGATGTAGGAAATGGTATATGGTATTGCAGTAAACATTCTAAAGCACTCTTTCAGCCCAAGACTAACAATATGAAGAGTGTTAACGTGGGGGAAGCAGATGTGGAGGGAACTGTGCACCTAACATAACTGTAGCACTGGTGAAGTAACCCGATTAGAACGAAACAGTAGGATTATTAAAACACACATGCAAGTCCTGATATCGGGCTGCACCCAAATACTGTGCTTTCCAAAATGTAGCTTGATAATGAACTGTGACATTCTATGCATTTCAAAGGCATATCCAAACAGAAGATCAGCCTTTTCACAGTGTACACAGTCATCTTTTGCTATCTGCTTCTAAATGTAGGGGACAGTGAGTGCCATTTGTGTTGAATATCAGGTGTTTCTCCTAACACGGCTTCAGTCAATCCAACGGCTTGCTCCTGCTGAGATGCGATTGCATTTCTTTTGCACACACACACACACAGAGTCCCACACACTTGCTTCTATCATTTAGCTTGCATCAGCTCTGGAGCTTACTATACCCCCCATCTGAGCCAACTCAGCTTATTAATCAAGTCACTGAAAAAAAAAAAGATAATTTTCTGACAAACTAGGAGGTTGATTCAGTACATAGAAGGGGCCTTTCAGTGCACAGAAACATCACAAAAGCGCTAGGCACCTGGTGTGAACGGAAGAGTGTGTGAGATCTCTCATTCTCAATAGTGATCAGTTCAAGCCATCCCTGGTTATGTGGATCTCATTGTCCATATGTTCTCATCTCCATCCTTTTACTAGTACAACTTTTAATTTGTTTGTCTCTTAAACTCTTTTTACAAAGTTTAAAAATTAATTTTAAAATAGCACTTTTCTGAATCATTTCAAATTAAAGGAATTAAACTGGCTGAATATGGGAGCTGCTGTTAAGAAATCCGATGAATGAAAAGAGTCTCACACCCTACAACCACGACTGGATAAAAGGAAGCTGACTCCTGTCATACTTGTAGGCTGTGCGTCTCTGCTTTCCAGTTTAAAAGGCATTCTGGGAATTCCCACATTCTTTAGAAAAAGCACTGCTAACAGTATCCAGCTGTAGATGGAAATACCTTTCTCTCTTCCTTTTTTGGTGTTCTTGCTGAGAGAGATGTGACATGAGTACATTTTGAATTTATACAGAAATTAAATGAGCTGCTGTGAGCTTCCCATCTTCCCTAAGATCCTACAACCCCATCATTCTTAGCCTCCCCATCAAATTGCTGTAAACACTCCTATGTAATAATAATAACTGTACACTGCAACATTGCTTCTTATTTGCAGTTGCATCCACACAAAGAACTTGGTAAGCTAGAAAAAAAAGAGAAACAAAAAAAGGAAGGCAAGCTTACAAACACATGGGACGCTGACAAGGCACTGGTAACACTGAGTATACTTTGTAAGACCTCAAAAGGCTTAATCAAATGATCCTAAGACCTTACCCCAGCATTTCCAGAAGGGAATGCATTCCTCTGCTCCAAGGCAAAATGAAATACAGGTTAGGTCTGACAGCTACGGCAACCAGCTCGCAGGAGTGTCACTGTCAGACACTCATCAGATTTGTATTAGTCATCAGACTACACTAATTGGCAGTGTAAGAGCAAATGGCAAGACGTGGTTTACAGTTTATGAAGCTGTGCAACAGTCTACTCTGGTGCGTTGGCATGAACAGAGGGTCATCCAGAGGGACCCTGACAAGCTCAAACAGTGGGCCCATGTGAAACTTACGAAGTTCAACGAGGCCAAGTGCAAGGTCCTGCACATGGGTCAGGGCAATGCCAAGTGCAAACACTGGCTGCGCGGAGAAGGGATTGAGAGCAGCCCCGCCAAGAAGCACTTGGGGCTACTGGTTGATGAGAAGCTCAACATGACTCAGCAGCGTGCGCTCACAGCCCAGAAAGTCAGCTCTAGCCTGGGCTGCATCAAAAGCAGCGTGGCCAGCAGGTCGAGGGAGGTGATTCTGCCCCTCTGCTCCACTCCAGTGAGACCCCGCCTGGAGTCCTGCATCCAGCTCTGGAGCCCCCCGCACAGAAAAGACACGGATCTGTTGGAGCAGGTCCAGAGGAGGACCACAACAATGATCCAAGGGAGGGAACACCTCTCCTATGAGGAACAGGCTGAGAGAGTTGGGCTGTTCAGGCTGGGGAAGAGCAGTCTGCAGGGAGAGCTCACAGCAGCCTTCCAGTACCTGAACGGGCCTCCAAGAAAGCTGGAGAGGGACTTTTTGCAAGGGCATGTAGTGATAGGACAAGGGGTAATGGCTTCAAGCTGAAAGAGGGTAGATTTAGATTATATATAAGAAAGAAATTCTTTACTGTGAGGATTGTGAGTCACTGGCACAGGCTGCCCAGAGAAGCTGTGGCTGCCCGCTCCCTGGCAGTGTTCAAGGTCCAGTTGGATGGGGCTTTGAGCAGCCTGGTCTAGTGGAAGGTGTCCTGGCCCACAGCGGTGGGGTTGGAACTAGATGATCTTTACGGTCCCTTCTAACCCAAACCATTCTATGATTCTATGAACCTGCCTTACGTATTTCTGTTCCTTTTTGGGGTAGGAGAAATTCTGCAAAATAAATACTTCAATGACTCGTACTTGTTTTCATATATGTTGTAAGTAAGAGTTTTCAGGTTAATTTACAGCTGGTTTTACAAAGAATTAAATTCAACTGATTAAGTGCCTGACTCTGGCAAAAGAAAAACTCCTGTACAATAAAGTCCATTTTCCCCTCCCCAGCCAAAACTACTGAAAGAGAGTTCAGGCATTTTAGGTTACTACTCTATGTAAGTTTTTTAGTAAATGGAAGTCCTACAACTAAGACTGCAATTTCAATAAATGACATGTGTGGATCTAACAGCTTGTTGCTGCTGCTTCTCCCTCTCTCACTTTGAGACACTCCCACCACTTACTAGACTTCTCTGTTAGCTGGTCAAACTCATTAACTAAACAGAAAACTAATCCAGAAAAAGAAAGATGGTTTCCTGCATGATTAGTGAGATGAAATGGTTCATCATCCACGGAAGGAGGAGGAAACTCACAAATGAGAACAGCAGAAAAGATGGCAAAAAAAGAGAAGGAAAGGTGAATTTTCCTTTCTTGACAACAGTGAGATAATGCAGTGCTAGAGATAAAACTATTCATGTCCTACCGATTAATAACTCACAGTTAACTTCAAAAAAATTTGTAATGCTGAATTATGTATCAATACAATATTATGCTACAGTAGGACACTAAAGCTAGTTTTTCTAAATAATAGAGTACTAGTGACATGTAATACCACAAGTAGCAGAAGAAGATAGTAATCGTAACTAGCCTTGCTAGGTATTGCTTGTTATATGAGGGTTTTTTTAAAAGCAAATATTATAGTTATTTCTACAGACCCATGTGCATTAAAATTAATGCCTGTGGTTTTGGAGATGAGAAGGTGGCTTAATCAGTGCTATTATTTTGATCCACAGAATTAGGATATAAAAATGAGAGCTAGTAAGGAGTCAATATATAAAGACATATACAACCAGAGGGTGAACTGTAAATAAAGAGTCCTCGGCAGTGTTTAGTGAGGTCTCAAGACTGGTGTTGCAGTGGAAAGGTGGAACAGATAAAAAGGTGGAAAGAAGATAAATGTGATTAATCAAAGGAAATAACAGAGCAAGGGGTAAGCTGCTCTAAAAGAAAACTTTGAAGAAAACAAAAGGCAAATGGGGACAGCAGAGCAGAAACAAGAAACCAAAAGAAGCAGAAAAAGGAAAGGTATATAAGGAGAAAAAATGAAAGAACTAAGACAAGGACAATTATAATTTGTAGAAGCTAGATCCTCTGCAGTGCCCTGGTACATTCATGTTCCAAGCTCCAGCAGGAAGGCAAGTCTTTGAAATCACTTGATTCCTAGGATCCTGCCTGCTGCCATATGATGCCGGTGCTGGCTGAAAGCCTGAACAGGGTTTGGAGGATGGAGCACCAATCTGCTGTTCATGCACAAAAGCACTGATTATGGGAAAAGGCTGCAATTACAGCAAGTAACTTTTTTCCCTTTTTGGCAGAGTTTATGCCAGAAGGAACAAGGATTTGAAACTTTTTTCAGTATCCTTCCTGTTATCCTGCATAGAAAAGTACAAATACTAAATCCCCTTCTTGCCTCGTTGATTTCTTTACCTCTTCCCATTATCTGTTTGTATTTCATGGCAACTCTTAACACTTTTTCTGGCTGTTTATTTTTTGTCATCTGAAGCTCAACAAACTTCCAAGTATAACCAAGTCCATTTCTGAAGTGCATATATTTTACCAAAAGTTCTGATCATGGGCAGAACAAAATGCCACTTGTAAGAAAAAATTGAAAAGATTTGATCTTGCATAGTTAGACAACTGTATACTCTGATAACAACCTCTCTTGAGTTGTAAGAAGCTGGAAACACTTTTGTTTCACCAACTCTTGGGCTGCTTAACTGATCTAAAGGGCTAAAGAGAGGCATGACAACATAACCATCTCCATTACAGAAGAATATAAAGGTATAAAAGCATGGGAAACAAGTTACTCTTGGCACATGAGACCATCATGGGAAGCGAGATACTCAGCTTCTTATTTTTTATTTGTGGGGAAAAAAAATATGTTGGTAACTATCTAAAAGAGAAAAATATTCTATTCCACAGAAAGTAAAAGGCAACGGTAGTGTGTACTGTACTTTACTTAATATGGGAGTGAAATGACTGTTAAAATAGAATATGAGTTATTGGAAAACATATCTGAGTTATGGAAGATAGGATGTTAATGATTTAATGTTCAGAGGTTTTTGTGGAGTAGACAGGTAAAAGAAAGACACTCTTTTAATAAATGGAAATATTTCTACCCCTATTAAATACCAGTTCTGTATCTATTTCACTAAAAATTGACATCATTCAATAGTCCTGGATAAACCAAAAGTGCAAAATACTGGCCACATTTCAGAACAAAACTGACTAAGTTTGAAAGACGGTCAGCATTAAAATAGTGCTTTTCATTGTTGTTATTTCTAAAAACAGCTATGAAACAGATGTTTCTCACACTGTTAATCATTATTTTTAAAACTGGGATGGTATCCATGACAGGTCTGTGAACTACTTGTATACATCCCTGGATCAATGTAAAGTGACACTCAGATTTAATGTTCTGTTCTTTCACAAAACCAAGCACACACTGATAATACTTACTAGGGAAGCTGGCAGATCCCCTCCCACCAAAAGCCCTCCCTCACTCCATCCCAACAGCCTTTCCATGGCACTTTAGCTGCCTGAAGCCCTCTAAAGCTGGCAAAGACGAATACGGAGATGTATCAGAAGGCGAGGATCATGAAGAGGGTTTATTCAACCTATAACAAGTGTACATGAAGTAGTTTACAACCCAACAGCAATCTGCTTCTAAATCTGCTATCAAAACAAGTTCACCAAGTTCTGCAGGGCAGAGGACCATATAGTGAAATGTGACTGGATCACTCGGGGGGGAGGTGCAGACACAGCGATGGGTGGAAGGAGATGGAGGGACACAAGGGATATTAGATTTTGCATTAACTTTTTACTTCTTGCTAAGGGTTTTTTGTTCTCTGCTAAGTACAATCATATAACTGACGGTATGTTTGCCTCTATTGGGTCTTTCTTACGCAAAAAGATTATGAAGAATGTTATTCATGAGAACTGGAAAAAGAAATACCAGTTTGACATTATTTGCTAGTGAATAATTTACTTCACATTTTATAGGGCAGCAAATAAATTTATGCAAATGGCTTAATGTAGTCACAGGGAGAGTCATGAAATGTTTTGTGTTCTTACTAGGGATGTATCTGCATTGACTTCTGAATGGGATTATAACCTCAGACAAGTAACATTATTTTAGAAGGAAACAGAATCCTTAAAGCTGTGATTCTCAGATTTTTTTAGTTAGACTGTTGTAAATTCTCCATTCTTCACTGGAGAACCATCTATTTCATTGAACATTTAATTGTTGTGTTCATAAACTTTAGTATTCATATATGTTTTCATAGATCGATTACTCTTTCTTTGCAGATCATTATACTGCTCTAAAGTCTCTTAACTCCGCACAATTATTTCAGGTCTCTTTGTCCATTGTCTGTTTAATTTCTTCTATTGTTTTCTGCTTAGTAATCACTGAAATGTTCAGGCTAGTTAATAAACAAAAGTGCTTAGAGAAGTATGACACATATTAATTGGTACTGGTCAGAAATTTAAAATGGAAGGTAACAATTTTTCAGGTTCTGCTATCTGCTCCTTAAAAACGAGTGACCTGAGTTTAACCGTTTGGTTATTTCATATGTGACTAAAGGAGTTAACGCAATGAGATATGACCAGGGAAGCAGAAAGAGTTTATTCTTTGCATTTCATTGCCACTATTCCATTTTATTACTTTAAGACCTTCTGAGTACTAAGTCCCATTTAACAGTGCATATTGCTTGCCTTGATTAAAAATTGCTTAGTCAAGAAGGTACAGACCGTATTAATCCATGCTCCTTGACCAGTGTTTTCCCTACGACTGAGCCTAGACTGTTTCTTTGAAAAGACATATTTCTGTCTTTTAATTATATCCTAGAGTTGACGTTGACCAACAGAGGGCAAATGTTCTATTGCAGCAGTAAGGAGGATCATGATTTTTTGTTTCTGGAAGCTCCTTACGATCACATGGCAGAGGTCAGTGTGGAGGCACATTGTTTTATAAAGCAGTTGTCATTCAGATGAGGAAGTGCAATTGTGCTCTTTCCCTCTGCAACATTTTCATAGGGCCTGTTTCTGGTTTGTGTTAATATTAATCAAGTAAAAAGAAAAGGTGAATTGATTCTATTATTTATTTCAGCTTTTTAAAGAGATTGCCAAAGACAGAGTTGCATAATGCCATTTTGCAATTGGTAAATGTAAGCACAGAAAGATACATTTTAAATATTTGCACTTAGGCAGGCTAATACATTAGCACTGTTAGAAGATGATGATCTGTAATGTTCTCATCACTACCGTAATAAATTAACAGACTGCTCTTAATTAACTCAGAGTCCACTGGAAAATCAAGATACACATTTCAGGTTAATCCATGGGTAACAGGTATAGACCAGGTGTAATATGAAACTATATAATTTTCAGAAGCTAGTAATGTGGAAATTCCAATTCCCTCTTGCTTCTCTTCATCTATTAGTTAATATTTTACCATGTTGTTCTTTGAAAGAAGGGCTGTAATGAGAAAATTATATGAGATAGTGGATCCTTTGTATGTCATCATTATGTTAAAATACAGCAAAGGAACTGTTAGTAACATCTGAGATTTCTTAGCTACCCCATCATTCTGCCATGCTATGTTAAAGAGAGATTATGACCTATTTGCTGTATTTTACATCCAAACAAAATGAAACACTGTAAATCATGAAATGAAGATTTAGGATTTCATTTGCAGGTTTAACATAGTCTCTACACATACGCATTAGAATATACATCTAGAATGTTAAAAGTCACTGTTGTCTCCCTAGGACATATATCTTATTTAGCAAATAGGTAGTTACTTGTTTGTTTTTTGTTTTTTTTTTTCCCTCAGCACTATGCTTACTGTTATTCCTAACTCCTCCTCAGTTCTTTTCTGTTATTCTTTGCCACTGGTCAGTCCTGTCTTGAGCTCCACTCTCACCAGTTGCTTACTGCACCATCCTACTTCTACACAAACCGTGCTGACAGCGACCAGCATTTCCTAATGACTGTGGTCTGTAAAGTAGATATTCCAAGCTGCGTTTTTCAGCTTCTTGCTGCGGTCTGCCTTTCCAGCTGCTCCCAAAAGTCTGAGCATTGCTCCTTCTCCACCTGAGTCAGCATTTTGCCCTACCATACTGCACTAAATAACAAATTTCTGAATTAGTTGGGGCTCATTACCATGTTAAAAAGTCCTTTTAAGAGGCAAAGTACGTTAATGGAGGGCTGCACTGAACCAACATTATTGCATGGCTCTTTGGCCAGAGCTGCAGAATCACGGCTGCACAAATCATGTGCAGTCCCTGAGGGATTCAAGGAGAACAAGTGAATGGTAAGTCATGGTCAGATCATGCCATAGCAAGGTAAAGCATGCTTACGGGAGCTGGGATGTTTAGAGAAACTATGGCTGAGTCCTGAGAAGCCTCTAGTATGTGTGAACTAATCCTTTTAAAAGCTTACAGTTTAGCTATGTTTGGTAGTTTTACTTTCCATTTTTTTTTAACAGGAGCAGCAAGAAGATACCTAATACCAGAACTGGACCATTGCAACATTTCAAGCTTTTTCTAAGTTATATGTTAACTAAGACATTATGTAACATTAAAGTATTTATTCAGTTTTGATTTCAGAGCCAGATTCTTCAGTGCTGATTCGGTCTTCTTGTATGCCTAAGAGCTCACACAGCTGTGCTCATTACGAGTCTGTAAAAGATCAGATACTCTAATCAATTGCAAATATACTTCAAGAAAATAGCAGAACCAACCTTAGCAGCTGCTGGTTGTTTATCCAATTCTTCCAGAATTCCAGTGCTTCCACTCCCTTTGGTGGGCCAGGTAAACTTCTTCAGCCAAGAAAAGCATTCCCTTTTTCAGGCTGGACTTGGCATAAGGAAATCTTAGATTGATGCAATCAGAAAACTACACTTCATCTGCATTTATTTGGGCAAATCTGTGTATATGTAGCTATAGTCAGACTATGATCAAACAAAATGCTGTAACAGATGATAGGTCACCTAGAACCCCGTAGGAAGTATGTTTTGATGGAATCGCGTATTTCATTTGCAAAACTGGCAAAACTGGTTTAAGCGATATTTTAAAATCATAAATCATTACAGCTCTGGAAGCAGGAGCCCTCTTTAAGCAGATGAGGACTCAGAAACCTCAATGCGAGCTTTACAGTGTAAGGAACTGCAGGATTCCTTCTTCCCAAATCTTTTGCTTTGAGCTGCAAAGAGGAAAGAGGAATGCCCTTATTGGAGCTTCTGTGATTTATAAAGAAGACTTCATAAACTTTTACCTCAAACAGAGCAGAGGAAAATTGCTTTGTAATTGATTTTCTATTGCTAACGGATCTTGTTGGAACTCTGGAAAAGACAGAAACACTGAAAGATGAGAAGCTGTGACCCCATTTTGCAAAGAGGGGAGGATTTTTATTCAGTGTTTTTCAAGCTAATGTTTGGTTTAATTAACACCTGTTGAACTGAAAATCCAGACATCTGGGATGTGAGATTTTTTTCTTTGCAAGAAAAGTCAAGTTTTTGCTGAAGCTGTCATCTTAGCAGTTTGTATTGGTGTACTATCTGAAGTACAAACAAAGGTTATCATTCCATTCTTAATGTTAAAATAACAAAATAAAACCTTATGCATATGCAAAAAAGTGAGCCTTCTGAAAAAGAACCCTTTAGACCTCCTGCATTTTCAAAATCTGCATACCCTGTTGCATAATACCTTTAACTCCTAGATAAGAATAAGAGAGGACAGATGTTTATTTCCCAAAGAATATCTCAGTACCTTGTCGTCATGATACACCTGTTAGGGTCAGCAGCATACAGTTCTCTGTGTGCCAGAGAGAACATTTTTATTGCCTAATAAAACTAGGTTGGGCAAGAGAAAGTCTTGCAATACAATGTCTATTACATAGGTATTCGTAACAGATAACATCTACTGATAGAAAGTATTTGCATAGGCAATGCTCTAATCATATAGCCATATTCAGTATTTAAAAGCCAATGGACACAAATAACATGGTAAGAGGTTTAATGTGTCCAGTATTAAGTAACTGAATTTGCATTCAAGGTCTATCAAGCTTACCTTTGAACCAAGTTAAAAAAGAGCAAGTGACAAAAAGAAAGACTAGAAAATCACCCACTCAGCAGCAAATAATTCTGACTTTGTAAGAAATCCAGTGCAGAGCCTCCTGGCCTTCTCCTTTGGAAGGTTTACAGAGGACAGTGGTAGGCATTTGTAAGGACTGACAGAAGATTTTGACAAATACATCTGTTAGAAATTACATTGATAACACAGAAAAAAAACCCCACATATTTGATTGTAATCCTACAGTTTTCAGGAAGGAGAGGTGTTTGCCTTGGAGATGTGGCAGCAGCTGCCCTGCTTGACCATGTGTCACAGAGATGTCTGGCAGTTCGATTAGTCACAGCATGAAGGAGCAAGGTGGCAGATGGAGAGCAAACCAGTGATGTTTCAAGTTAATTGCCTTTATCTCCTCTATGGACATCCCCAACTTCAAACATAAAAGGAGGTGGAGCAGGAAAAAGTCTTAACTTGTGTTAAAGGGTTAAGAGATTTTTTTTGGCCAGAAGACTAGAATTGTTCAGGAGTTTTTAAAACAATCTAAAAGCCTGTGGGCAAAGCCAGCCTACAGAGAGTCCCTACCTAGCCACATCATTGTTTTAGTTATTACAGGAGAAAGTCAAGGCCGCTAGTGCACCTGTAGGACCTACTGGCCCTGACCAGCCTCACCCAGGGAATGAATACACTGCCCATGAACCCAGGGTCTCCATTTCACCTCAGCCCCAGGCCCCCAGCTATCTTGCCAGAGTGCTAGTCTGCAGACTAGTCTGGCCCTGCTGTCTGAATGGACCTCAAACCTACACAGTAGCTAGCTTGTCTCCTGGGTGGGTCCCTCTCTAGCCCTGTCAGCTGAATGGACTTCAGCTTCAAGCTGAAACCTTGTCTCTAGACCTATTTCTGGTCTCATCTCCATTTGCTCCGGGCTGGAGTCCCTGGATGAACCTGGTTCATCACTTGCCTGGGACTGTCAATGCATCCTACTACTAGCACCTGGCTCACCCCACTATGACCAGACCCTGTAGGACCATGCCCTGCCAGGGACAACCCTGCCTGCTCTGCAGTCATCCTTTACTCCTGGAGCACCTGCTCTGAGGGAACAGCAGGCTCTTGCTGTTCCCTGCCAGAGGAAACAGAGAAACCACACTAACGCCTAGTACCTTAAAAACCTTCAGACACTTGTCTTCTTCGGCCGTTTGCCCACACAAGAAATGGGGTTAGAAGGAGTCTGCTCCAAGGTTAATACTCAAGGATACTGAGATGTTCCATTCTTCCACATGTCTCTTCTGAAGTCTTAGGGACTTTTTTTAACTCATTTTCCTTCTACTTTCCTTCCTATGTTCACAGCCCTGTACTTCCTTACCAGACCTCTCTGTGCCATTCTCCCTTGTCAAAAAGATCATACTAGTAATTTATTTGATAAGAAAAAGAAACCTATATTTCAATATTTAGAAATCAATATGAAAGGTAGTAAATGATATATCCACCTGCATCTGTATATGTATATCTAAGACATACATATAGAGCCTAAATAGTTTGGCTTGATACATTCATTTTGAAGAGAAGAAATGCATATAAGTAATGGTTGGATGGTCGCACTCAAAGAGTTACAGTCAATGACTTGATGTCCAAGTGAAGACCAGCAACAAGTGGTGTTCCTCAGGGGTCGATATCGGGACCAACGCTGTTTATATCTTTGTCAGCGACATGGACAGTCGGATTGAGCGCACACTCAGCAAGTTTGCCAACATCAAGCTGTGTGGTGCAGTCAACATGCTGGAGGCAAGGGATGCCATCCAGAGGGACCCTGACAGGCTCAAATAGTGGGCTCATGTGAACCTCATGAAGTTCAACGAGGCCAAGTGCAAGGTCCTGCACATGGGTCAGGGCAATGCCAAGCACAAATACAGGCTGGGTGGAGAAGGGATTGAGAGCAGCCCTGCCAAGAAGCACTTTGGTGTACTGGAGGATGAGAAGCTCAACACGACCCAGAAGTCTGTGCTCACAGCCCAGAAAGGCAACTCTAGCCTG
>Ga0065711_1012261_pt1 | contig 12688 bp, 19 predicted proteins | sample Hoacrofraction12_FD_59098 | JGI IMG/M metagenome (GOLD analysis project Ga0065711, IMG submission 59098) | Hoatzin crop microbial communities from Cojedes, Venezuela - Epithelial fraction 12 v2 (version 2) | ecosystem: Host-associated > Birds > Digestive system > Esophagus > Crop | place...
TGCCCGTGGCTCCGGCGGGTGGGAGCCCGGCGCCGGCCGCCAGCACGTCCCGTCCCACAGCGGCCGCAGAGCACCCAGCGCTGCCGGGTGCCGGCGGAGGGACTGGCCCGGTACCGGGCTCTCGGGAAGCAGCTGCTCCCAGATCTGTCGTTACCAGCATGGAAACAGCCCTGGCTCGGAAATCGGGGCTGCCTTGCAGCCTGCCCGGGCTCATCACGCCCCACACATCGGTCACTCCCCAGACAGGAGCTGGGCAGGGTCCGTCGGCCCGTTTGGCCCCACACCCCAGGCTCTCCCTGCGCTCCCAGATATCCCGAAGCCAGGGGGGAAAACCCTTGTGGGTGGTGCTGAGCCCTCCCGAGGCAGAGGACGCTGGCGCTGGGACGCGTCTGACCCGCCGTCTCCGTTGGCTCCCCCAGGTCGGACTGGTGCTGCAGTGAGCGAGCCCTGGCCGGGAGCGCAGCCGAGGAGCCGGGCCCCGCGGAGCTGCTGCCCTCGTGCTTTCCGCCGCAGCCGGACCCACGCCGGGAGAGGTGGAACCGAAGCAGCCGCCCACGTCCCGCAGCGCCGGCCGCCGCTGCCCCGCTGCCCTCCGCGGCCTCCTTTGTTTTGGTTTAATTGCATCCTCGTAAAGACGTGATCAAGGGAATGTAACTGCTGAAACTAGCTCATGATTGGCATATAATGGAGTTCACGGGTGAATAATAAAAGTATATATTATATATATTTTAAATCTTTCCTGTTCCAAACTGGCACGAGTCGCATTCGTCTGCTGAAGGCCACCTCCGGGCTGCTGGACTGTGACTTTTCTCGACGGGGCCGACCGAGGGAGATGCTTGCTGTGCCGAAGGGCCCGGCGCCGGCGTGCTGGAGCACCGGGCTGCCGAGCCCTCCCGCCTGCCCGGAGGGTGCTGGGGGCCCTGGCTGCGGCTCCGCTGTGTCCCCCGCTTCGCTCCCTCCTCTGCTAAACTCGGCCCTTGCCGCGGGTGCCTGGAGGGGGAGGATGGCACCGTCCCTCCCCGCGGGCTCTGGAGCACGTCGGAATTTCTTTCTAAGGGCTATTTGTGCAAGCGATGCCTTGTCCCTTCTCCTCCCCAGCCTCGGAGACTGGAACCCTCGCTGCTCAACGCTGAACCGAGGAGCAGCGACGCGCGAAGATACGGGGGGGACTCGGCTCGGCCGCCCCGCTCCGCTCGGACTCCCGGGGCTTGTCCCCCGCCGCGACCCCAGGGCTGCGGGCGCCGGGGGGACGATCCGTCGCCGCTGCCGCACCTCGGGGCTCTCCGCTCGGCTGCTTTTCTCTGGGAGCGTGGAAACACGGCCGCACACGCAAGCGACTGCGCTGCGACGCGCCTTCGGCATCGGCTCTGCCGCCGCGCCAGCGCCGCTTCCACCCGGCTCGTCACCTTGTGCTACGGGGACCTCCGAGGTAAAGGAAGAGTTTTCTTCCGTGGAAAACCTTCATCCCATCACGCTATCCCGGGCACCGAGCGCCCCGGCAGCCTGCCGCCTCCCGCCGTGCCACGGACCGTGTCCCCGCAGAGCTCCGAGACGCTCCCGCCCTCCCAGCCAAAGGTTTCCACAGCTGCACGCCAAGGCCAGGACCCCGTCTATGCACCCCACGCCTCCCCGTCCGGGCCCCCCATCGCGCCCCGTGGGACCCCCAGGGGCTGTGCTCACCCCGGCCGGGACCTGCGTGGCCTCGGTGGGGACCAGGAGCCCATCACATCCCCCCCCCAGCAGCACCCTCGCGTCCCCCCTGCTCGGGGTCCCGTGTCACCTATGCAAATACCTGTGTCCCCTCCTGTGTCCCCGGTGTCCTGGGTGGGGGGAGGCTGGGTGCAGGACCCTCCCCCTGTCTCCGTTGTTGGGGGCTGCTCCAGTGACCCCCCCCACCCCCCGTGGGTGTTTGGCAGCTCCCCAGGGCCGTGCTGTGTTTGGGGCTGGGCTCAGCCCTCACCCCCCCTCTCCCCCCACCCAACGGGCCCCGGGAGGTGACAGGGACACCGGGACAGGCGCTGTTAAATAAAACCTTTATTGGACTGGCTTGGCACCGGGCTGTGAGTCTGTGAGCGGCGCTGGAGCAGGGGGGCACGGCCCCAGCCAAGCGAGGCCTCGATGCCATGGGGTGTGCGGTGGCAGGGTCCCCTCGGGGACTGCGTGGTGGCAGGGTCCCCTCGAGGACCTCGTGGCGATGGCCCCATCCTTGCAGCCCAAAGTGGGGCCAGGATCGAGCGTGGCCGGGGGTGGTGACGTTCGGGGGTTGCTGTCACCCACCTCACCCCCTCCCGGGGCTGTGCTGGCCCACCCGCCCCGTCGCGGTGGTCACAGCGTCCCTGTCCCCTGGGGGTCACAGCCAGGGCAGGGAGGAGCGGGGCACACGGGCTGGCAGGCAGGGTGGCCCTTGGGGACATGGAGGGGGTCCCCTACCCCCTTGGGTCCCCCGACCAGCCCTGCTGTCACCGCGGCCGGGCAAGCGGTGTCCCCAGGCTGTCCCCGCACGGGGTGTCTGCAGCACAGGAGGGTGCCCACCCCATGCAGGACCACGCCGTCCCCCGCCCTGGGACACCACGTCCCTCCCACGGGGACCTCACAGGCTCTCGCATCGCACGTGGACGAAGAGCGTGGCGGGGGACAGGGACGCCCCATCCTTGGAGAGCAGATGGATGTGCCGATACCCTGGGGACGGAGACGGGGGCTGAGCGGGCGGCGGGGGGCCCGTCCCCATCCCCGTGGGGCGGCGGGGTGGGCGCCCACCCACCTTCCCGCATGCTGGCCAGGGGCAGGGTGAACTGGCCCACGAAGTCGTTGCAGGAGGTGCTGTCGTAGTCCTCCACCACGAAGCGCACCAGGGCCAGCTCGGGCGCCCGCAGCTGGAACCGCAGCGTCTCCTCCCAGCGCGGGTTGAAGCCTGCGGCAGCGGGACGGGGGGTGGGCGCTGCCACCGCGGCCACCGCGGCCACCCTGGGCGCTGGGACCAGCTGGGCCCCCCACCCCACGCACCCCTGCCCCAGCTGAGCCGCCGTCCTGCACTGGGGAACGTGGGGACTGGGGCAGACTGGGGGAATGGGCGTGATGCTGGGACTGGCTGGGCTGTACTGGGGAAATGGGGGTCATACTGGGGCTGGGCTGGGCTATACAGGGGGAATGGGGCTTATAGTGGGGCTGGGCTGGGCTATACTGGGAAATGGGGGGTCATACTGCGGCTGTGGTGCAGTATACTGGGGGAATGGGGGTCATGCTGGAGCTGGACTGGGCTATACTGGGGAATGGGGGTGATATTAGTGCTGGGCTGGGCTCTACTGGGGGAATGGGAGTCATACTGGGGCCATAGTGGGGTATACTGGGGGAGTGGGGTTCATACTGGTGCTGGGCTGGGCTATACTGGGGGAATGGGGGCAATACTGGGGCCAGACTGGATTATACTGGGGGAGAGGAGGTCACACTGGGGCTAGCTGACCCCCATTTCCCCAGTACAGCCCAGCCAGTCCCAGGCTTTACTGGGGGAATGGGGGTCATACTGGGGCCATGGTGGGGTATACTGAGGGAATGGGGGTCATACTGGGACTGGACTGGATTATAATGGTGGAGAGGAGGTCACACTGGGGCTAGGCTGGGCTATACAGGGGGCCATACTGGTGCTGTGGTGGGTTATACTGGGGTAAAGGGGGTCATACTGGGGCCACTGCAGGGTATACTGGGGAACTGGGTGATACTGGGGCCGTGGTGGGGTATATGGGGGGCAAGCGGGGTCATACTGGAGCTAGGCTGGGATATACTGGGGAATGGGGATCACACTGGGGCCATGGTGCAGTATACTGGGGGAATGGGAGTCATACTGGAGGTGGGCTGGGATATGCTGTGCAATGGGGGTGATACTGGTGCCGGGCCGGGCTACACTGGGGGAATGGGGGTCATACTGGGACTGTGATGGGGTATACTGGGGAGTGGGGTGTCATGCTGGGGCTGTGGTGCAGTATGCTGGGGGAATAGGGGTTGTACTGGAGCTGGGCTGGGCTATACTGGGGGAATGGGGTCATACTGTGGCCATGATGGGGTATACTGGGAGAAAGGGGGTGATACCAGGGCCAGGCTGGGCTATACTGGGGGAATGGGAGTGATACTGGGGCCGGACTGGATTATACTGGCAGGAATAGGGGTTGCACTGGGCTTGGGCTGGGTACACCGGAGGGAGGTGCACTGGGGAGGACTGGGATGTACTGGGGCCCTGCCACTGGCGGGGATCAGGCTGCGCTGGGGACGGGGCACTGCGGGACTGGGGTGCACTGGGGGGACTGGGGAGTCCTGGGCACCGGCTGCACTCGGGTCGGCAGCTGGGGTGCGGGGGGCAGCGGGTGCTTGGGGTGTTGGGTGCCGGGGGGCTCTGCCACCCCCCAGGGATTGGGGTGCCCTGGGGTGTCCCCAGGATTGGGGTGTCCCTGGGGTGTCCCCAGGAGGGACTGGGTGCCCTGGGGTGTCCCCGGGATCAGGGTGCCCTGGGGTGTCCCCAGGGATCGGGGTCCCCTGGGATGTCCCTGGAGATAGGGTGCCCTGGGATGTCTTCAGGGATTGGGGTGCCCCAGGGTGTCCCCAGGATTTGGGGTGCCCTGGGGTGTTCCCAAGGATCGGGGTGTCACTGCGGTGTCCCTGGGGTGTTGGATGCCCTGGGATGTCCCCAGGGGGTACTGGGTGCCCTGGGATGTCTTTGGGATTGGGGTGCCCCAGGGTGTCCCCAGGATTTGGGGTGCCCTGGGGTGTCCCCAGGGAATGGGTGCCCTGGGATATCTTCAGGGATGGGGGTGTCCCCACGGACCAGGTGCCCTGGGCTGTCCCAAGGCTCGGGGTGCCCGGGGCTGTCCCTGGGGCCGGTGGCCGGGCGGTGGTGGCCCGGCGGTCGCTCACCGTTGTTGAGCTTGTGGTGGGTCTGCTGCTTGCCGCAGTCGGCCGGGACGCCGTGGATCTCCACGCGCACGAAGGGGTCCACGATGGAGCTGCCCTTCTCCCGGTTCAGCTTGGGCAGCTGCTGCGCCGTGATCACCTGGGGACAGAGGGTTCTGGGTGCATGGGACGCGGTGGGTGGGGACACGGGTGCCACAGGGCTGCGTGTGGGGACAGGGCTGGTGTCCCCAGGAGAAGGGATGCAGGTGGAACCAGGCCAGGAGTGGGGATGGGGTCACTGTCACCCAGGAGTAGGGACATAGATGGCACCCGCACAGACGTGAGGACTTGATCAGTGGCCCCAGGAGAAGAGAGATTGGTGGCACCCAGAAGGGAAGTGGGTGGCACCTGGCTGGACATTGCATTGGCATCACCCAGAAGGGACATGGGTGGCACCTGGCTGGACACGGGTTTGGTGTCACCCAGAAGGGATGTGGGTGGCACCTAGCTGGACACGGGGTTGGTGTCACCCAGAAGGGATGTGGGTGGCACCCGGCTGGACACAGGGTTGGCATCACTCAGAAGCGACGTGGGTGGCACCTAGCTGGACATGGGGTTGGTGTCACCCACAAGGAATGTGGGTGGCACCTGGCTGGACACAGGGTTGGTGTCACCCAGAAGGGACGTGGGTGGCACCTGGCTGGACATTGGGTTGGCGTCACCCAGAAGGGACGTGGGTGGCACCTGCCTGGACACGGGGTTGGTGTCACCCAGAAGGGATGTGGGTGGCACCTGGCTGGACATGGGGCTGGCATCACTTATGCAAAGGGATGCAGGTGGCACCTGGCCAGGCATGGGAATGCCATGGCTGTCACCCAGCAGGGATGCGGGTGGCACCCACCCGGGCGCGGGACCAGGGGAAGCGGGGTGCCCTCACCCTGACTTGCAGCGCCAGGCGGCTGGGGCCCTCTCCAGGGGGGCTGCGCAGGCAGGGGGGCTTCAGGACGTAGCCGCAGCACCCGTTGCCCAGGAAGCGCCCGGCATTCAGGTCCATCTCATAGCCCGGCGTCTGGAAGTTGAGGGCCACTGTGGGGACAGGGGGACAGGGCGTCAGGGTGGGGGGTGGCTCCAGAGAACGGGGGTCCCCCAGGCCCCGGGGTGTCCACGGGGTCCCTGGGGTCTCACCCAGCTGGCAGCCGGCGTTCCACATCTCCTGGGGGTTGTAGTTGGAGGAGTCCATCTTCAGCCCCAGTGGGTAGACGCGGCTGAGCTGCCGGGCGTTGTACCGGACCAGCGCCGGGCCTGGGGGGGGACGGCTGAGCGGGGCCGCGGCACCCATGGGTGCCGGAGCGGGGCCCTGCCAGGGGGTGTCCTGCTGGCGCGGGGACAGGGACAGAGCCCGCCAGGCTGGGCGGAGCCAGAGCCTGAAGCTGGACCCTGGGGGTCAGACCCCAACCCTGGACCTCGACCTTGGACTCCTGACCCCTGACCCTGGCTGCTGAACCAGATCTTCATCCCAGCCCTGGACCCTGACCGTGACCTCACACCTTGACTTTAGACCCCAGACCCTGACACTGGACCTCGACCTTGGACTCCTGACCCCAGACCCTGACCCTGGCTCCTGACCCAGGTCTTAATCGCAGCCTTGGACCCTGACCTTGACCTCACACCTTGACTTTAGACCCCAGACCCTGACACTGGACCTTGACCTTGACCCTGGATCCCAGGCCCTGACCCCAGATCAAATTCCAGACCCCAGACCCTGGAGCCTGACCCAGATCTTAATCCCAGCCCCGGACCCCAGACCCCGACCTTGATCCCAGACCTCGACCCTAGACCCCAGACCTTGACCCTGGACCCCAGATCTTGACCCTAGACCTCAGACCCTGGATGCTGACTAAGATCTTAATCTCAGCCCTGGACCCCAGACTGTGACCCCAGACTCTGACCTCAGGCCCTGACCCTGGACCCCCGGACCGTGAACCCAAACCCCCGACCTTGACCCCACACCCTGGACCCCAACTCAGATCTTCATCCCAGCCCCAGACCCCACACCTGACCCTGGACCCAGATGCCACATCCCAAACCCTGACCCTGGCCCTGTGACCCTCACCTTGGCCTCTGGCCCCAGACCCCAGTCCCACCAGACCAGAGCAGCTTGGCCAGGGCCAGTGTGTCCCCGAGCATCACCCGCGGAGCCACCCCGGTGACAGAGCCCTTCGGTCTCAGCCCCATGCTGCTTCCCAGTGAGGTCAGGAGCATGAAGCCACCCTGCCCCTGTCCCTGTCCCCATCCCGTCACCCTCACCCGCCTCCTTGATGAGCTTCCGAGCCTTCCTCTCGCTGAAGGAGGACATCTCGCAGGGCTGGGGGTGGCGCAGGGCGTGGGCCAGGCCGGGGAAGGGGACAGCCTGGCAGTACACCACCACAGCTGACAGCTCTGGGGCCACCTGTGACGCTTCCTTGGCCTGCAAGAGCCACCATGATCAGGGCCACCCCAGCTCCGGTGGTCACCCGCCTGCCTGAGGGTCTACAGATCCCCTACCCTGCTGGTGCTGAGTGCTGAGACCCCCGAGGCCACGGAGACCCCAAAGCGATGGAGAACCTGAGGCAATGGAGACCCCCAAAGAGATGGAGAACCCAAGCAGGTGGAGACCCTGATGTGATGCAGACCCCAAGATGTCAGAGACCCCAAGATGATGGAGAACCCAAGGTGATGGACAACTCAAGGTGATGGAGAACTTGAGGTGATGGAAACCTCAAAGTGATGGAGACTTCAAGGTGATGGAGAACCAAGGCAATGAAGAATCACCCCCAAAGGCAATGGAGACCCTGAGGTGACGGAGACCCCACAAATGGAGCACCCAGCCCAATGGTGGAAGAGGAAGGCACAGCCAAAGAGTCCCCAAGCTCAGTCCCCTCTGCCAGCCAGTGACAGCCGCTCGCCGCCCCCACAGTACCCGACCCCTCAGCCCACCCAGTTCCATCACACGACCCACCTGCAGAGGTTTGACCTCCTGCAGTGACTGCAGCGACTGGAAGAGGAGAGAGCAGGGCCATGATGGTGGATGCTGGGATGCAGTGGTCCCCTGGCACCACCGGGATGCTGTGGTCCTTCAGGACCTCCAGGACGCCACGGTTCTCCAGCACCTCCGGGATGCCATGGTCATCCAGGACCAGTGGGATGCCATGGTCCTCTAGCACCTCCAGGATGCCGTGGTCCTCCAGCACCATAGCCCTGGGGGAGCCCCTTACCTGTCGTCTGCTTCTCTCCTGCAGCTTCTCCTCCTTTTCCTCTTCCTCCTCCTCCTCTTCCTTCTCCTCGGGATCTGAGAGGGATGTGACATCCCGGGGCTCGTGCCACGGCTCTGGCAGCTTCTTGCCCTTCACCAGGACCTTCCCCTTCAGCTGCTGTGGGAGGAAGGGCCGAGCTCAGGGCTCGGAGAGGACATGGGGACACTGTGATGGGTGGGCGGGTGGCCTTACCTCCGGGGATGGAAGGTCATGGGGGTCCTGCCCCTCCAGCGGCTGCGTCAGCAGCATGTCCCCCAGGATGGCCTTCAAGTGCCGGGCCATGGTGGCCTGCTGCTCCAGCCCACAGTGGTTCTCCAGGGACAGGATGACAGGGTAGGGTGATTGCTGGGCACAGGGACGGGCAGCGCTCAGCACCCGGCACCCAGCACCCGTCCCAGGGCTGGTGGCACCTGGCTGACCTTGAAGGCGTAGTCGCGGATGCTCTCGATGACATCGCGGAAGAGGATTTTGGAGGTGAGCGTGTGGCCATGGTAGACAATGGGTTCCCCGTCGGAGCCCTCCCAGCAGTCCAGCTCCACGCAGCGGCACCCCGCCATCAGCGCCCTGCCACCGCACCGTTACCGGATGGGCCCCTGCACCACCCCAGCACCCTCAAACCATGGAGCGACCAACCAGGGGCACCCACCTGACGTAAGCCTCGGTGCTGCTGGTGCCACCGATCTGGTTGCGGGTCAGGTAGGTGTTGTGGGAGGAGGAGATGAAGTAGTGGCACAGGGGCTGGCTCATGTCCTGGTGCACCTTGGTGTGCTCCTGGTTGAGGATGTCACCAGCCGCCGAGAGGAGGTACATCATGAAGCCATCCAGCATCATCAGGTCCTGCTGCCTGGCTGTGGGACACAGTGGAGGGGTGTCGCAGAGGGCTGCACGCTGCTGGCAGGGTGCCACCCCAGGGACTGTCCCCAGCTGGATGTCCCCTGTCTCCCAGCAGTGCCATGTTCACCCCAGACGTGGCACTGCAGCCCCCAGGGGACATGCAAGTCCCCACGAGTGTCTCATCTCCATCTGAATGTCCCCCATCCTGCCAGTGCCATGTTCTGCCTGGAGCTGGCAGGGTGGCATCCATGAGATGTGGAGGTTCTCTGTCCCCACCCTGATGTCCTCTGTCCTCATAGTGCCATGTTCACCCCAGACCTGGCACTGTGGCACCCAGGGGATGTGGAGGTCCCCTTGGTATTCCACCTCCACCCTGATGTCCCCCATCCTGCTAGTGCCATGTCCACCCTAGGGTTCCTACTGTGATACCCAAGGGACATGGAGGTCCTCCATCCCCACCATGATGTCCCTTGTCCTCCTGGTGCCATGCTCACCCTGGACCTGCCGTGGTGGGACCCAAAGGACATGGAGGTTCCCTGGCAGTGTCACATTCATGCTAGGGCTGGCACTGCATCACCCAGGAGACATGAAGGTCCACCTGCTGTCCATCCCCACCCTCATGTCCCCTGTCCCCACAGTGCCACATCCAACAGGGACTAGCAAGGCCACGTGTTGGACCGCTGAAACCAGATGCCACCCCAGGGAAGGGACATGGGGACACTCACCCAAACCTTGGAGGACGACATGGGGGTGACACCACCAAGCAGAGCCCCATCCCCACGCCATCCATGACCTCCCTTGGCTCCGGCCGCTCCCATCCCGCCATCCCACCACCACCCACGAACGGAGCTGGCCGTCCTCAGCCATACCCTTCTCGTTGAGCTCGTAGGTGCGGATGACGGCGCGGGCCTGGTGCAGGCTGGCGTCCTCGCCCTGATCCCGCAGGAAATCCCGCAGCTCCTCGGCCGACAGGACATGGTCCTCGCCCGAGTAACGCCCAAAAAGCTCCTCCAGCTCCGGCCGCCGCAGCAGCCGTCGGCAAAACTCCTCCAGCTCCCGGCCCTCCAGCCGCTCGTTGCCTGAGCGGTCGCACTCCTGGTGGGACCGCAGGCCAACCTTGGGGACCGTCCCCTGCCCGCGGGGAGGGGGAACGGCCACCCCCCTCATCCTGCCTGTCCCTTGGGGTTGGCAGCGTGTGTGATGAGTGTGGGGGGGCTCAGCTACTGTCGTGAGGGCTCGGGGATGGGTTGTGTCTAGGAGGATGTGGGGGCATGTTCCCTCTGTTCCCCCACCCATAGCCCTCCAACCTTCCAGTCTGGGGTGGAGCAGAGCAGAGCACCGTGCCTCAGTTTCCCCAGATGGAAAGGGATCATGGGAGATGCCCATGGGGGGAGATGCCCATGGTGGGGGGGGAGAATATCACACCTTGGGAACCCACAGAGCAGGCAGGGGGACAGCTCACCCCACCCCATCAGGAGCAGGAGCTGCTGATGGGACCCAGCCATTGGTGGTGGACCCAGCCATTGGCGATGATGGGTGGCTTTGGGTGTGAGGAGTTTGACAGCTCTCTGCACTGGGGAAGGCAGAGGAGGAGCCAGCATTCCCTCCCAGTGACAGCAGCAGGGGACAGCGGGTGGTGGAGCACGGGGTGGGTACCCTGAAGAGCTTGTAGGCGTAGACATCATCCATGTCGATGTTGATCATCCTCAGCATGCTCTTCACCTCCCGGAAGGACATCTTGTTGTCCTTGTTCCTGTCTGCTCGCTGCAGGACCCCATGGATCCAGCTACGCCGAGGTAAGGAAACCACCTGACGTCACCCCCATGGCCGTCCCCAACCCGTCCCCAAGCCCCCATAGCTCCAACGAAGGATATTGGTCGAGCTTCTCCACTTGACTCATGGCCTGCAGCCGCCCCATCAGCTTGGTGAGCCCTTGCACCCAGTGCCGGGCGTCCTCCTCGCCCCGGGCGGCCAGGTCGAGGTTCTTGCGCTTGCCCTTGAAGACGAGGGTGAAGCAGTGCCGCGCGGGGAAGGCGGCCCCGTGCTTGCGTAGCCCCTCCGACTGGTGTCCCTCGCGCACCCCCTCGACGTGCATCACCGAGACTGTGGGGACACGCGCGGTGACGGGGCCACCCCGGGAAGGGAGGTGGTCCCTCGGCATTTCCCCCACCCATGAGCACCCAGCGAGACACCCCGGCTGCCGGTGACCACCCTGTGTGTCCCCTTTGTGCCCCAGGGAACAAGGGCTCGGGTGCTGTTGATGCCGCAGCCGGGCTTAACTCACTAATCCCAGGCGAGACAGGAGCGGTGGCCGCTGTCCCCTGCGGGGATGGGGACAGGGACACCGGTGGGGGATGGAGCTGTCTCGCAGAGGTGCCAGCTCCGGGCACCCGTCCCACATGAGAGGGTGGGAAGAGATGGGTGATGCTGGGGAGCAGGGACAGAGTCTGGCCAGGATGGAGACAGGACCTCATGCTGGTCCCAAGGCGGGTGGGAAAGGGTGTGGGCACTGGGGGCTTGGCCTGGAGTGCACTGGGAGGCACTGGGTGGACTGGGATGTAATGGGATGCACTGGGAAGCACTGGGAGGCACTGAGTGCAGTGGGTGTGGGTCTGGGTCCTGGGTCAGGGTCCATATTCGGGACTGGGGGTCCAAGACTCGGGTCAGGGTCTGGGTCCCAGGCCGGGGGTGTAGGTCCCAGTTTGGGGTCTGGGTGCTGGACTGGGGTCTGGGTGCCGGGTTGGTGTCTGGGTCCCATGTGGTGGTCCAGGTTCCCAGATGGAGTCCAGCTGGGGTCCTGGGCTGAGGTCTGGGTCTTGGGATAGGGTCTGGGTCCCAGATTGGGGTCTGGCTTCTGGGTGGGGGTCTGGGACTGAGTGGGGTCCAGGTCCCAGGTCAGGGTCCTGGGTGGGGGTCTGGGTCCTGGACTGGGGTCTGGGTGTCAGGGTGGGCGTCTCAGTTGCACGTGAGGGTCTGGGTTGCAGGGTGAGATCTGGTTTGCACGTGGGGGTCCAGGTCCCAGGTTGGGGGCTGGGTCCTGGGTGCGGGTGCGAGACCCAGGTGGGGACCGGGTTCTGGGCAGGGGTCCAGGTTGTCGGTGGGAGTCTTGTGTCCTGGGCTGGGGTCTGGGTCCCAGCTCACGCCCAGGTCCCAACCCCTCCCTGCAGCTCGAGGCTGTGCAGGATGTGGTCCAGGGTCCCCAACCCCCAGGGGGAGGGTCCCCAGCGCCAGCACTCACAGCTCTGCCCGGAGCGAGCGCGCCTGAAGCCCCCCTCGAAGCAGACGGTGGCCCCGTCCTCCTGCAGGCGGAAGAGCCGCTCCCTGGGGATCCCCCGGGCCTTGATCTTCCGGAGCAGGGACCCCCGCAGCATCCGCTGGACGTCCTCGTCCTCTGTCAGCCCTGCGGGGGACCAGCCGTGGGCACCCTGCGCAGCTGCTGGGGGCACTGGGGCACTGGGAGGTACTGGAGGATCTGGGGGTGTACTGGGGGTGCTGAGGTGGGGCTCGGTGAGCATCTATATGCACACCTGAATGTGTACATCCCTGCACATCCCACGGGATGGGGTGGGATTGGGTGGGGTGGGGTGGGATGGCATGGGACATATAGGACAGCATGGGATAGATGGGACAGGACTGACACGATGGGATGGGATGGGATGGGATGGGATGGGATGGGATGGGAT